>Ga0214921_10005333_pt1 | contig 18208 bp, 19 predicted proteins | sample LL1505_MetaG_FD_177992 | JGI IMG/M metagenome (GOLD analysis project Ga0214921, IMG submission 177992) | Freshwater microbial communities from Lake Lanier, Atlanta, Georgia, United States - LL-1505 | ecosystem: Environmental > Aquatic > Freshwater > Lake | place: USA: Georgia | collected... | reverse complement strand
TCAAAAAACATCACTATAGATCCTGGCGCAGTAATAAACATAAAGGCATCAACAAAATGATGTACAAATATCTACACAACTCACAATCATCTACAAATATAGATGAAAAATTAAAAATAAGTATTAATGAAAGGCTCAAAAAAAGAGGAATATACTCAGACTTTATTGAGTTCGGTTCTGAAAAAGAACTTGCTAGCATTCTTGCTGAGATGAAAAAACAAACAACCAATACCCTTGTGATAGTTGGCGATGACAATGATTTCAACATTCTTATGGGTCAAATAGGCAAGCTAGACTCAGAGATTGCGATTGGCTATTTGCCAATTGCTAAAAGTAGATTATCTAAAAAATTCAAACTTAATAGCTGGCAAGATGCAGTAGAGGCTCTGGCTCAAAGAAGAATCAAGGAAAAAACACTATATTCCATATCATCCAGATACTTCTATGACCTAATCGAACTAGATTTTGACAAAAGTGCGAACAGCGAACCAATAAACATTAAGACAGACAAAAATCTAGAATTAAAATTACCAAAATGCAAATTAAGGTTTGAAAATCTCAATGAGGACAGATATTTTTCAAAAACTCCTATTCAGCTTATAGCCTACCACCCCAAACCTGAAAACCAAGTGAATACAAAAACTCCCCTTTTAAACAAAATAATAAATAAGATTAAAAATGATGAAGAATCTGATATTGGCGAATTAATTCTTAGCCTTCATAGCAAAAACTTCAAAGCAGAATCACACACTGCGGCAATCGATTCATTGGGCAGAAAATTCAACCAATCTTTTGGCATAGGCAAGACCACCAAAACCATAAGATTCATATCTAAACGACCCGATAGGCAAAAATAATTTCCTTCTTTTGAATACACTTGCCAATCAAGAACTTTCATGATAATATTATTCGGAGCTTTTAAGGAGATATCTCAATAAAAAAACGAATTCGGCTTAATCATCAGATATCAGCATCTACTGTTAGATTGCTTGACGCTGATTCTAAGCAGATAGGAATAGTACCAATATCTGAGGCCCTAAATATAGCCAAAGACAAAGGTTACGATTTAGCTGAAATATCTCCAAATGCGGACCCTCCGGTATGCAAACTTCTCGATTGGGGCAAGTACCTATACGAGCAGGACAAGCAGGCCGCCAAAAACCGCAAAAAGCAGCGCAACATTGAAGTTAAGCAGGTCCGAATGGGCCTCAAAATAGGTCAGCACGACATCGAAGTCAAGCAAAGAGCCGCTCGTAAATTCCTAGAAGCAGGCAATAAAGTAAAAATTACTGCCAGATTCAAAGGAAGAGAAATGGCCAGACCAGACTTGGGAGAAGTAGTTCTTATGAACTTCTTCAACAATCTGTCTGACATAGCTGTTATTGAGCAGAAGCCGATTATGTCGGGGCGAGATATGTCGATAGTAGTGAATATGACCAAACAAGCAAGCGCTAAAGCAAAACAATTATCTGATTCAAAGGAAGAAGACAATGCCAAAGATCAAGACCAGCAAAACAACATCTAAAAGATTCAAAATTACCGCAAGTGGTAAAGTAATGCGACGTAAAGCAACTCGTGGTCACTTAAAGACTAAGAAATCTGCTGCCCGCAAAAGAGCCTATACCCTTGAGCATCCAGCTTCCGAATCTGATGTTAAAAACATTAAGAAGGCATTAGGAGTCTAAAATGAGAGTAAAAAGAGGCGTATCAGCCAGAAAAAGACACAAGAAGGTACTTAAACTTACCAAGGGCTATTCTAAGATCCGACGTAGTTCATATAGAAAAGCCAATGAAGCAGTCATTAAAGCTCTTAGCTACCAATATAGAGACCGTCGCAATAAAAAGCGCGACCTAAGAAGTCTATGGATTACTCGTATTTCTGCAGCTGCTAAAGATAATGGAACCAACTACTCCACCCTTACTTCAGGACTAAAGAAAGCAAATATAGAACTCAACCGAAAAGTACTAGCCGAACTAGCGGTTAGCCAGCCAAAGACCTTCAGTGAAGTTGTAAAAGCTGCCAAATAAATTAAAACCTCCGACAAGAACCGGAGGTTTTTTTAATAACTCAAATGTTAGCTATTTTTTTGCAAATACTGAACTCATAAACACATCCCTATCTACCATTTTATTTACATACTTAATCGAATTCGAATCAACTTCAAGCTCTCTTTTGTTGGAAGCGACTAGATTCCAGTCTTTTGGCATGTATAGAACATTTGTCAGCTGATAGGGCCATGCGCCATTTTGAATTTGCAAATAAGAATCAATATTGACAGTATCAGTTCCTACAACTTTAAAAGGCAAGGAGTAACTTATGTTGTAAACAGAGGACACTAAAGGCTCCAGATTGCTCTCAAACCAATAAATGTCATATCCGCCCTCATTTCCTCTTTCTTGAACCTGAACGTCTGTTTTTGATTGATCTATTTTGCTTCCCTTGGGCAGGGCAAACTTAACGAAGCTTTTGTTTTTCTTGACTAAAAAAGTAGGATTAGCCGCGGCATCTTTTGGGTCGATATAAGGGAAGGATTCGGGAATTATTTGTTTTCTAGATATTTTAATATCCACGTCCATTTTACCATCACTATTAAGATGCACCTTTCTTTCTAGCTGTCTTTCAATAAACGCATTACTCTTATCAACTGAGACATTTTTTTCTGCAATCATAAAATAGTCAGAAACAAAATTAACTAATGACCCATCATATTTTAAATCCTTAAGTAGACTTGCCAATTCAAAACTTGGACTATAAATTACTACCTGCCTTTTATCGGCCAGCTCCTTCATGTCGGATCCAAAACTTATTAGCTGATTTAAGTTCTGACTGGAAAACCTCTCAATCAGCTTATTAGAAAGTACAGATAAAATTGTCTTGGGATCCTTACCGTCTATCTTGTCTTGCCCATATTCAACTTCTGATTGCAATGTCTCTATAATATTGTCGTAACTTATAGTCTTATCATATTCATTAAGATATATGGGGCCAGTTTTCTTAAGAAGATACTTTAATATATCCGGCGTAATTCCGACCACAATATCTACTTTTTTACCCGACTCTTTTTCGAATATAGTTTTTGCCCTTTTTCCGTTTAGGGTCCAATCCAGGCTTTGGCCACTATCCCTGAGAGTATATAGCACATCTCCCTCGGTTGGGTCGGCTGATTTTTCAATGTATCTTACTTCCTCAAATTTCCTATCATAATAGTATACAGACCTAACAGGATCGGCTTTTATTTTTCCACCATCAACCGTAACATACCCCACGCTTCCTATAAATCCACCGGCATATCTCTGCTCTGCATTATTCATAAAAAGTAGTAATATATTTTTCTTTCCTTTTAGGCCAAGTACGCTTTCGCTCAATAGCTTATATTTATTAATTTTTGCGGCCTTAATTGTCAGGTCATTTATTTTTTTTGGTAATTGTGCCAAACAAGCCATGATAACAAATATTAAAACAGCAACAGAAAAGCTCTTTAGCAAGCTGCTGCTTCTGCTGTTATTTAATTTTCTCACTTATAAACCCTCCGAGCTCATTTAAAAAACGTTCTTCTGAGAAATGCTTGGCTCTATTTTTGACTTCTTCTTGACTAAATTGCGTTAATTCAAATTTGGTGATTGCCTGACTGAGACTTTCTACCGTTTGCTTATCATGATAAACACCTGTCTTGCCATCTACAACAGTCTCAGAAGCCCCCGCCTTACCAAAACAAATTACAGGAACACCTGAAGCCATAGCTTCTACGGGCGTAATTCCAAAATCTTCCTCTGCTGAAAAAATAAAGGCTTTTGCCCCGGAATACAATCTATCTATCTGCGAGTCAGTTGGTTTAATTACAAATTCAGTGTTTTCATCCGCCAACTTTTTATAACTTGATAACTCTGGACCTTTACCAGCAATGACCAGTTTTTTTCCTAATTCATTACAGGCCTTGATTGCCAGGTCTATTCTTTTATAAGGTACGAACCTAGAAACTACCAAATAGTAATCTTTTTCATTGCGTTTAATTTTTGAAAACCTCTCATAATCAACTGGGGGATTAATAATTTTACTTTTTCGATTGTAATATTTGGAAATCCTCCCCGCTACTACTTCTGAGTTTGCTATTAACTCATCAGGTCTTTGTGCTGCTGCATAGTCCCAACTCTTAAGTTTGCTTACCATTGAAGGCATTACAAGCCTCACAAATGGGTTCAGAAGCCCGAAGCCAGGGTTTTGAAGGTATTCTTCATATGCACTCCAATAATAGCGCACAGGGGTATGTATATAGCTTATATGCTTAGTTTCGGTGGAAGTAATGACGCCCTTAGCTTCCGCACTTGAGCTAGATATTACCAAGTCATAGCCGCTCAAATCTAAACCCTCAAAAGCCAAAGGCCTAATTGCGGCAAAGAGTTGATGTTTTTTCTTTGCAAGAGGCCAATCCTGCAAAAATGTTGTATTTACTTTTCTACCCTTAAAAATCTTAAGATTTGAGTCGTCGTAAACGCTCGTATAAAGATCGGCCTGAGGAAACAGCTTTAAAATACTATCAACAACTCTCTCGGCACCCCCTAGACCAACCAGCCAGTCGTGGACAACAGCGACTTTTAAATTTTGGAACTTCTTACTATATTCCATTTCTCTCAAAAAATGCCTGCCAAATAGTTTTAAATAATATCTTAACGTCCAACCAGATCGACCAGTTCTCTATGTAGTAAATATTTAATCGGACCCTATCTGAATATTCCAAATCATTTCTACCAGAAACCTGCCACAGTCCAGTAATACCCGGCCTGATGGTCACAATTCTTGCTAAATTTTCCTTACCACCAAGCAATTTAAGCTCAGACTCCGGAAGAGGTCTCGGACCAACCAAACTTAAGTCGCCTTTTAGGACGTTGTAAAGCTGAGGGAGTTCATCTAGGCTTGTTTTTCTTAGTATCCTGCCCAATTTTCCTACCCTAGGATCATCTTTAATCTTAGCTGTCTTCCTAAATTCTTCAGCCTTAGGCTTTGGTAATTTATCCAGAACTTCATCAATTGTTCGGCCACCAAATTTGGGTCCTATACTGTATTCTGACTTCATAGTCCTAAATTTGTATACATTTATCTTCTTTCCGCGCCTACCGTAGCATTCGTGTAAATAAAAAGCTGGGCCCGGATCTTTTATCTTTATTATAAGGTAAATGACCAGCTGAAGAGGTATAGTTACCAATGCAATTATTAATGTAAAAAATACATCGAATAACCTTTTAATTACTCTGCCCCAGCCTTCTATAGGTGTAGGCTTAAGCTCCAGAACAGGCATATCACCTATTTGTGTAGACAATATCTTTGAAGTGTACATTCCCGACATTGTTGGCAAGTACTGATAACCGACATGATTACTCTGGCAATAAGATATAATCTCGGTAAGCTTTTCGTCATCTATACTACTCTCTGCAACAATCACAGTATCTATATGATCTCTCCTGATTAAGCCTTCTAGCCTTGCTGAGGAAACTGAATCTAAGCTTCCAATAGAAGAAACTATTTTATATCTTCGCTTAAGCTTCTTAAGTGTAGATTTTAATTTTAGTGCAGCTGGGCCACTGCCTATAAAAAGCACTCGATACACCCCCACCCCGTAGCGTGCAAGCAATCTCTGAACTACACTCATAATTATTCTGCCTATACTTACGAATAAAAGTGCGAATAAAAATCCATATATGGGGATAATTTTGGCAGGGAAGATTGGCTTGGAACTAAAAAAATCAATTACAATCAATACCATCATACCTGCAGAGCATGCAGCTAGAATCTTACCTAGGTCCAGCCACTTGGTTCTATCTGATCTAATCCTGTAGAGTCCAACTGAGGCAAAAATAAGCAGCCATATAGGAAGAAAGAGCAACATCAAGTTGAGATAGGTGTAGCCGCCTACTTCTACAGAAAAAGGCTTACCGCTCCCTTGTCGCAAAAAATATGCCAAAATGAAGCTAACCACCAACATCAAATAATCAACTGGTATCTGCAGCACTGATATTAGTAGCTCGCTTCGTTTTCTCATATCTATTATTTTACCACTTAAATAAATAACATTCGCCCTCAAAGTGACTGCGAATGTTATCTAAATTGCTATGACTTAACTATAAGCCGAATTTTGTATCTCACACATAGGTCTCAAAAATAAGATCTAAGGTGTGGGACGATGACCATCTATCTTAACCAGACAAGCTGGAACCTGTGCTAAGCACATGGCGCGATATACCCATAAAAAGACGAGAAATCTCTCTGCTTTCGCAGAAGGGCCCATAATCTTGCAGCCGGTAGGGTTTACCTCGCCCCGACAATCACCTGTCCGAGCTGTGGGCTCTTACCCCACTCTTTTCACCCTTACCCCACGCCACAAAACTCAATGATTAAGATCTATGGTGTGGGGCGGTTTAGTCTCTGTGGCACTTTCCCTAGGATCACTCCTGGTTGCAGTTAGCAACTACCGATACTCTATGCTGTTCGGACTTTCCTCTCGATATAATCGAGCAGCCATCCGTTAACTCATAGCCAACATATTATAATATATTTATGCTTATTTGTCTATTTATGAGAGTCCAGAACTTGGTTCACCATTGCATCAGCAAGCTTATTGTCTTTTCTATATACATGAGTAAAAGTAAGATTTATGCCTTTTGATAGCTCATTAACCTGAGTATTCAACTCAATCATAGAGGGATTTTTAACCTTATAAACGCCATTTAACTGTTTTACTATTAGCTCACTGTCCAGATAAAAATCAGCGTCATATAAATTTAGCTCTTGAAGCTTCTTGAGCGCAGCAACTACTGCGCTGTATTCGGCATAATTATTTGTTTGTGTACCCAAAAACTCACCAAATTCTTCTATTACCTCGTCTTTCATTGTACTTATAACAACACCTAGAGCTGATGGCCCAGGATTACCCCTAGACCCGCCATCACAATGAACTTTTACCTTATCCGCCATACTACCTCCTAATTAGCCATAATACTATTACTGTTGCCCCCAATACCCATCTGTAAAGCACAAAAGCAAACAAAGTATGCTTTTTTAAATAGTCTAGGAACCATCTTATTACAGCTATACCTACAATAAATGCTATAACGATGCCGACTAGTGTTAAGGGGATTGAGCTATCAGATGATCTTTCGGTGAATAACTGCATAAATTTATACAATCCAGCGCCCAGAGAAATTGGCGTAGCCAAAAGAAAGCTGAAGCGGGCTGCCGACTCCCTGTCTAAGCCCAAGTACTCTCCTGCTGTAATAGTTATACCAGACCTGGAAGTTCCTGGGATTAAAGCTAGTACCTGAGCAAACCCAATAAATAGGGCTCTTTTTTTACCAATATGTCCCAAATCCTTATTTAGCTTCGCGTTTTTATCTATATAGAGCATTAATCCGCCAAAGAATATTAGCCCTACTCCAATAACGAGCGGGGCGAAGCTAGATTGATGGAAGTATTTATCAATCAGCTTATCACCCAAGAAGCCAGCAATAGCGGCAGGGACAGAAGCGATAAGAATATATAAAAGTAATTTATCTCTATTCCTGAAGAGATTGTAAAAATCCTTCCAGAAAAAAACTAGTAGAGCCAAAGCTGTGCCAATATGAATAGCTGCATCAAAGCTCAGCCCAAGGTTTGGCAAATTAAAAGTCCATGGCAACAAGAATAAGTGTGCCGAACTGGAAATTGGCAAGAATTCAGTAAAGCCCTGCAGTACAGCCAGCAAAACGACAGTAGTAATAATCATACTTTTACACCACCTGTCTCATCTATATACTTTTTAAACTTCTCGGCTTCCAATTTTCTCTCCTTCATGGTTGCTGGCTTAGCATTGCCATGATCTACATCCGCTATTTCAAACAGAGAAAAAACATGAATATGTACGTGGGGAACATCAAAACCAACAGAAACCAAGCTGACTTTAGGACTGCTATATATTTCTTTGGTGGCCTTTCCAAAATACTTTGCAACACCCATAAGGTGCGAGTAGGCTTCTGGAGCTAAATCGTACCAATCTGCAACTTCTTCGGTTGGTATCACCAATAAATGACCTGGGTTGTGAGGCATATTAGTTAATATCACGAAGCACTCTTTGTCTTCGTGAAGAACAATTCCAGGTATTCCACCTGTCTTGATTTGAGTAAATATGCTCGACATACTCTCTATAATACCCTTTTATATGGTCTGGTCCAAGCTTGAGCTAGCAATGACAATCTTATAAGATATATCTGTTGCGGGGTGTGGCGCAGTTGGTAGCGCGTACGGCTGGGGGCCGTGAGGTCGCAGGTTCGAGTCCTGTCACCCCGACCAAAAAGGAGGGTTATGCAATATATAGTTGGTGTTTTAGGTCTTTTAGGTGGCCTTTTATATATTATCGAGGTCTTGAGGGGCAAAACTAAGCCCAATAAAGCGACTTGGATCATATGGGCAACGATTGGTTTTGTTTTTAATTTAGCCTATTTTTTCTCTGGAGCAAGACTAACTTTATGGGGCAGTATACCTGGAGAAATCAATGCAATTATTATTTCTTTGCTGGCTTTAAAATATGGCTACTCTAAACTTCATAAAATAGATATTGCCTGCATTGTGCTAGCCTTTATTGGCCTATTTGTTTGGATATTCACCAGAAACTCTGATTACGCTGTCTATATACTTCTAGGCTGTCTTTTCTTAGGCCTGTTGCCAACTTTAGTTAAAGTCTACTACCACCCCAAAAGCGAGGCTCTATTACCCTGGGTAATTGGTTTTATCGGGGTCCTCCTAAGCAATCTATTTCTGCTAACGAATGCCTCCTTTGTTGTATCTGTAGTTCCTAGATACGACATTACAACCAAAGTCATACTTATATCTCTCATATTAAGAGGTTACTTTATAGCTTAAAGCACAGTATGCTATTTTTCTTTCCAGCCAAGCAACTTTGCTTTGCCCCATTTCTCCATTTGATCTACATCCAAAACAATATCTTCATATTTTCCATCTAGTATTCTAGTAAAAATCAATTTGTCATCTTCCCTGATCTCTTTAGAATTATTAATTTCTTCTGCGTTCATCCATCTGTTCTGTGGGTCTTTTTTAATTTTTTTCTTAACAACCTCAGAAATCACCAACAGATAAATCGGCGAAGTAAGTCGAACCCTGCCATCTGGTTTTGGCTTATTTATATAGCTAACAACAGTGCAAATATATTTAGGTGGCAGGTCTATTCCCAACTCATCCTTTTCGAGTTGTATTAGCATCTCTATTGGATCTTGTCCTTTTTCTATAAACCTTCCCAGCGTAGCTCCACAGCACCATATATCTTCAAATTTATACCTTTTGAGCAGCATCCTATCTTCGCACACCACAAATACTGGCGAAGATTCTTTAGCGTTATCAAATCTTGTTGAAATATCCAATTTAATGACCCTCCTTTTTATAATTTTTTACTTTTTATTAATTATACACATTTTTTTTGAATAATATTTTTATAAAATCATAAATTTATTTTTAACAAAAATTTATTTTTTATTACTCCAACAGATACAAACTTAACAAATTTAAAAAAAGTTTTGAAAAGGTATTTACATAATAGTTATGCTAAGGCATAATGTTTATGTAGTAAGTAATTTATGTGTGCTAAAAACTCCATATGAGTAGAAACTCAAATAAGACAGCCGAGATACTTCGGCTCATTCAAACCAAAAAAGTCGCCACCCTAGGCGACTTGAGTTCTAATAAGCATCTATTGACGGTGTTTTCGAGCTCGGCTAAGGCTGCCCCCAGACGCCGCATCATCGATACGGCTGCCCTGCTGGCTCGCCAAGGCTATGTTAGTGTGGGCTTACTTGATAATGAAAAAATATTCAAGATAACAGAGAAGGGCAAAGAAAGACTCAAGGCCCATCAGGTCACAGAAGACGCCCTAAATATCCCTGAACGCTGGGATGGCAGATGGTACCTGATAACATTCGATATACCCGAGAGCAAAAAGGTCGCCCGTAATCAGTTAATAATTACACTAAAGAAGCACGGCTTTATTAATTACACAAAAGGCCTATGGCTAATACCCTATAATCCCGCAAAGCTAGTAGCGAGTTTAAGAAAGCAATTGGGACTTAAGTCCGAGATAAAACTCATTGTGGCCCAGGCAATAGATGGCGAGACAAAATACAAAAAACACTGGAATATATAAAAGCCCTCAAAAGAGGGCTTTTATAGTTGCGATCCACCGCACCGCGGCATATTAACCTTTCCCGCCAATTGACAGGTGGGTGTCCGCAGCATCAGCCGATAAATCAGTGAGCAATCTAAGACTCCCTAAAGATCGAAGTAACCGGAAAAAGTTACTAATGCCTCAGTGCGAATGCGGTCGAAAGCCTAGCTATTATATCAGAATACCGGACGACCGATAATAAAACTGGCCAATCCCCCCACCGCAGCAGCAAATGCCGGGTCAATAAACCTAAAGAATATGAATACAAACGCAAATACAGCAATTAGGCCATATCTTTCAATTCCATCCATAGCATCCTGAAGCCCAGGAGGCGCAAAAGCATAAACTATTCTGCTTCCATCAAGTGGCGGAAATGGAATCATATTAAATATAAAGAAGGCTATATTTACCAATACAAATTGGATTAAAAATACCCCTCCAAGACCTCCGACTTCAACAAAACGCAGGTATACGCCTACTACTAAAGCCATTAATAGATTGCTTGCAGGTCCTGCAAAGGCCACCAAAGCTACGCCCTTTTTACCATGACGAACGGCATATGGATTAAAAGGTACTGGCTTGGCCGCACCAAACACCACAGGACTGCCTAAAAGTATCAATCCCAAGGGCAAAAGAAGCGTCAAAAACGGATCAATATGCTTCAATGGGTTCAGGGTGAGTCTGCCCTCGCTTTTAGGGGTAATATCACCAAGCATGTGCCCTGCCCAAGCATGACTAAATTCATGCACTGTTAGTACGACCACCAAAATAACTACATAAAAAAGAATTGCATATATACTGTCCATAGGCTTAATTTTATCACCAATTTAAGCTAAATTATCAGCTCTAGCGAAAATATTGATTAATATCTCTCGATATGTTAATATATTCAAGTTATGTCATATAGATGCGATCTAACAGGTAAAGGAAAGCAATTCGGAAACCATGTGAGTCACTCACAGCGGCACGTTAAACGTACCTGGAAACCAAACTTGCAGACTAAGACCCTAATCATCGATGGCCAGAAGGTAAAACTTCGCCTAGCTGCCAGTACTATCCGTACTCTAAATAAGTACCAGAAGCAGATAGACGCAAAAGAACTAGAAAACGCCAAAAAATAACCCCTCCTAAACCGAGGGGCTTATTTTTTATTAATGTATATTGGCTATTTTAGTATAACTAATTGCTGAGAATCAGTTGGCAAGTCCTTCTTTGCGACCTTAAATTTATCAGTCGGCTCTACATCCTTACCAAATTCAGCTTTGATTTTGGCAAGTTCGCCTTCATTCTGCAACATAGGCATAAGGATTCTTGGTTCTACCTGGGTGATAATCTTATTCATCAGCTCAGACTTGTCGTCTTTTACAGAGATTATTAGTATATCTACCCCGCCCATTCTATCAAGCTGGGCATCTGAGAAAGTCTCTGTCATGTTGATTGCATAAGTTACGTGCATATCATCTATAACCACGCTGTAGCAGGTGTTTTCTGGGGTGATTTCTATTCCATCCACCATGCAGCCAAGCACTTCATACTCTCCAGGTCCATAAAAAGCCTTGAAGTCCCCTTGAAATCCTTCGGGATCACTAAATAGCATTAAATCTGCCTTGGTTTCTTTTTCTGGGTTAATGGCAATTGTTGCGTTCTTGCCAGCTAATTTGATTGAGTTCTGATTTGAAAATGTAATATCCATGAGTGTAATTGTAACAGATTAAAGCTGCTTGATGCTAGGACTTTGCAACCTCATCAATCTTTTCTTTAACATAGTCTGAACCCATAGTATCGAATACCACATCTATAATAGCTGCAACTGGGACTGCCAGAATTACTCCTACTGGACCAAGCAAAGTGAAGCCAATTAGTGCGGCCAAAAGAATTATAACAGGAGATACGCCTATCGCCTTCTTGAAGAGCTGCGGCGATATGACATTAGCCAGTATCAGCTGAATTACAATTGTTAAAGCAATAAATACTAATGCATATGTAGGCGAAACCACCAATGCAGCCAATGTAGCTGGAACAGCACCTATAAAAGCTCCGATGAATGGAATAAACTGCAAAACACCCGCAAATAACGACAAAGAAAGAGCCACCTTGACACCCATGAAGCTTAAAATGATATATGTTGTGATAAATACAATAAATGACATTATCAACTGATAGCGGATCCAGTGCCCAAGCTTTACTGAACTCTCACTGCCAATCGCCAGAACCTCCTTTTGACGTTCTTTTCCTGGGATATAGCGAACCATAGCTACTAAAATTTCCTTACCACTCATTAAGAAATAAAATGTGAGTACCAAGAATGTAATGAAGCCAAATACACTACCGATAACACCAGTAGCCGCCTGACTAACCTGGCTGGCAATAGCCTCAGGGCGATTCCTGAGAGTAAAAACCACCCTATCGAAAGCCTCCTGCAGTAAAGGCTGACCGGATAAGCTCTGGTCGATCTGCTTTTGATAAGTTGGGAAATTTTTAAATATACTATTAACTTGATCCGTAATGCTCGGGGAGATTGCAAAAATTAAGTAACCCAACAAGACAAATACCAAAGAATAGATAACGGTTACTGCCAACCAGCGTGGAAAGCGCATCTTTTCTAATCTTCTCACAGACGGGTTAAGGCCTGCGGCAAAAATCATACTTGCGACTATTATCACCACTATTCCTGATAAATACCAAAGTAAAGCAGCTATAGCTACTACTACAGCCAAATAAACAAAAGACATCGGCGAGATAGTCACCGTCACTCTATCATTGCGTTTCATACCTCAATTATTACATATATTTTAGCTTAAGCCAAAGTACTTATGATTAATTACTAGTAGTGCCTTCAGATTGAACGCTAACCTTTGTGGTTTCATCTTCAGTCTGTTCAGCCGCAGCTTCTTCTTTTGCTTCTTTGGAATTTGGGAATACGCCAATCTTATCGCACAAGATAATCTTGTTTTCATCCAAGATATCGGTTAAAAAGCGATCATTCAGATTGCGTCGATAGTCATAGTCCTCTACCGTAAAGGCAGCATAATTGAGCTCTCGGTTCATATCCTTTTCCATATCTGCAATTATACGAGCGAGCTGAGATTTATTCATATCACCAACAATAAAAATATCAATCTGTTGATTGCTGCCCCTTACAAAAGCGCCTGTCAAAAATGCCATGCGGACATTACCGGCCTTCTGAATATTTTTAAGAATCTGGTCTTCTTCTTTGGTTTGCTTTATCTCTTTTGATTTGGCTGGTATCTGTTGGAATATAGACTGCAGCTCTTTATGGAATTTATACTTAGGATTAACTTCATAATACAATCTATTGCTTTGGCTTACTGAACGGACAATACCAATATTTAATAGGTTTTGTAACTCACGACGGACCGAATTTATTTGTTCGTCTATTTTGCGAGTTATTTCGCGCACATAAAATGGTCGGTCTGGGTTGTTATAAAACAGACTCAAAAGCTTGACTCGCGTCTTCGATCCAAACAATTGTTCAAACATTTTTTATACCCCTTCCTCCAAAAAATTGTATTCTAAGTAACAATTTACAGGTTAATTACTGATATTATACGAACAATTGAACAATAATTCTAGAGTATTTGAATAAATTTTTACGGTCGTTTTGCAGCAAACTTTCTTGCACTATTTTCTAGCTCATCATTGAGCTCTTTTATTTTAAAGCTCTGGCCGCTATGTTTTATGGCCTGGCGAATTAGCCAATCGGCGACTTTAGGATTTTTGGGCAAGAAAGATCCGTGCAGATAAGTCCCCAAAGCGTTTTTATAAATTACACCCTCAAGCTTATCATTGGGATTATTTCCAAAGCCTTTTTTTACTGTCCCTAGTGGTTGCGCTCGCCCGATAAATTCAGTGGCTCCGCTGTGATTTTCAAATCCTACTAACTGACCAAACTTTTCAGACTGAACAACGATATTCCCAATCATCCTGGTATCTGTGGCCTTGGAAATGACATTAAATAGCCCTATTCCCTCTATTTGACCGTAGTCATTGCTAATAAAATACTCGCCCAGCAGTTGGTAGCCCCCGCATACCGACAGCAATGGGCCTCCAGACTCAACAAATTCTTTTATTTGAGAAGATTTGGATTTTAAATCCTTGGCCACCACAACTTGACCCTTATCCTGACCACCTCCAATAAATATTAAATCAATATCCTTCGGCAACTTTTGTCCTACCTCTACCATCACAGTTTCGTTTTTAATACCTCTCCAGTTCATCCTCTGACTAAGCGCCAAGACATTACCAAAATCCCCATAAATACTCATTCTTTCTGGATACATGTGAGCTATTTTGATTGCTTTCATTGCCAAAACTCCTTTGCCTTTTCATCGCCCGAGACAATCTTTGAGCGAATACTAAGCATGGCTGTATAGGTTGGCAAAATAAATACCTTACTTCTCTTGGTAGAATTCTTTTCTATTAATTCCATCAGTTTTGACTCATCAGGCTCCACAGAAACACCTTTTAGACCAGAGTATTTGAGTCTCAAAGCCATATCATACGCTCTTGTTCCTCCAACTATTACTTTGCCCATATAGCCTTTTAGGTCCTCAAAGGCCGCATCCCATAGCCAGCTGATATCACGTCCATCTGCAAAGTTATCATTTATAACAAACACCAGAAGCCTGTCTTTTTCCTTAAGTAGATATGTCTGTATGACCTGATTAAGACCAGTGGGATTCTTGATTAGAAGTATCAACACTTCTCGATTTAAATAATTCAATACTTCAGATCTGCCAAAAGCTGCTGATGACTCATTAAGAGCGTAAATTATGTTATTTTCTTCAAGATCTAGACTTACCTTGGCTACAGCATAAGCTGCGATTGAATTATAGACATTGAATAGCCCTGGCATATCAAGCTTTACGACTTTTGTAGAGTTATTTACAGCAAACTTTATACTTTCTATACCTTTTTGCTTAACATTATTAGCCTGAAAATCAGGTTTGGGCCTAGTGAAACCTCCCCTTTTGCCACGATATCTACCAATATGGCCAAAGTACTTCTCCGTATAGTGCAATTTTTGCTGAGTAAATGGATCAAAAATGCTATCTGCAGTGTGGTCATTAATAATTTTAGGGCCATTATAGTCTCCTACACCGAAATAAATTGCTTTCCTTTCATTCTCCAAATCATAACCAAGGCTGGCCACAAGTGGGTCATCAGAATTCAGCACAAGCTTTGTGCTTGGCAATTCCTCGAACAGATTTCTGAAGCTACGAGCTATTTTATCTAGCTCGCCATACCTGTCCAATTGATCCCTGAATAGGTTTGTCACAACTATCGTGTCTGGCTCAATAGCTCTGCATACCCTCGGCATAAAAGCCTCATCTACCTCAAACAGAGCTACTTCTGCTTCCACTTTTCCTGAAAGATTTGTGCTTTCTGCCATTGTGGATATTAAGCCCCTTTCCATGTTTGAGCCGGCCTTGTTATGGACATAGGTAATTCCCGCCTCCTCAAGGATATTGGCTATTAATTTAGTCGTTGTAGTCTTGCCATTTGTACCTGTAACGACAATAATGCCACCTGGAAAGTTATTTTTAACTAGCTTTGCCAAGATATCCTTATCTAGCTTCTGAGCAAGCATACCGGGCAAGGCTGTTCCTCCACTTCCTGTGACACGGTTGGCCCTAAGCGCTGCCTTGGCAGCCATAATTGCTAATAAACTACGCATATGCTTATTGTATCAGATAGTCCCTAAGTATTCCTCAGCTATTTTCATACCACCCTTGGCATTTTCAACCCAAACAATTGATTTGTTACGCTTAAACCAAGTTATTTGCCGCTTCGCTAGCCCTTGTGTAGCTATGTTTATTGTATTTTCAACATCACTAGTCTCTATTTTGCCACTTAGCATATCTCCGACTTGCTTGTATCCTATAGTTTGTAAGCTCGGGCAGTCTTTGCCATACTTTTTACGTAAGCCCTGCACTTCTTGTATAAATCCTTTGTTCAACATTTCTTCTGTTCTAGTTTCTATATTTTGCTTAAGCTTAGCCTTTTCTGGGTTTAGGCCAATTATTTTGCACTTTATTTTTAGCTCTTTTGTGTCACTTTTATCCACTGGGCCACGCTCAATCAACTGCGCAATTCTTTGAATATTATTAGTATCAGTATTTTTTAACTCTTCTGGATAGAGCTTGTTCGCTATCTCAAGTATTTCATCGCTACCCATTTCACTAGTGTCGATATCTGATCTATTACTTCTAAATTGATAATCATATAAGTAGGCATCTATATACATTCCACTTCCGCCAACGATTATGGGCAGCCTGCCTCGATTTCTTATTTCTTCGACTGCCTCGCTACAGGCTTTCTTAAACGCTGAAGCGCTAAACATCTCACCTGGCTCAATAATGTCTAATAAGTAGTGTGGAATTCCTTGCTGCTCATCCTTGCCTGGCTTAGCAGTGCCTATATTCATACCTTTATAGATTGTCCGGGAGTCGGCGCAGATAATCTCGCCATCGTATTTTTTAGCAAGATCAATTGCCAGCGATGTTTTGCCTGAGGCTGTTGGCCCCACTATTACTAGTAACTTGTCTTTCATCTAAACTTTACGAGTTGAAATTTCTTCGAGTATTGAACTGATGGCCTCATCGAGACTCTTTGAGCCTTCATCACCAACGCCATGGCGCCGAATTGCAACAGAATTAGATTGCTGCTCTTTCTCGCCTACCACCATTATCATTGGAACTTTAAGCTTTTCGGCGGTTCTTATGCGTTTTCCGAGTGATTCTGAATCATCATCCAGCTTAACCCTTACACCTTCCTTATGAAGCTTCTCGTGAACGCTCTTGGCATATTCGTTGAACTTATCAGATACTGGAACAATCCTAACTTGCTCAGGTGCCAGCCACAGAGGAAAAGCACCTGCAAAATGCTCTATTAGTAACATCATAAATCTCTCAAATGACCCGAGTATAGCTCGGTGTATCATAACAGGACTTTTATCTGAACCATCCTTATCTGTATAGGTCAGCTCGAATCTCTTTGGCATTGCAAAATCTAGCTGTATGGTAGCCAGCTGGGTCTCTCTACCTAGGGCATCTTTGAACATAAAATCTAGCTTTGGACCATAAAGTGCCGCTTCGCCTTCCATTCGCTTGGCACCAAGGCCCCTATCATCAGAAACCTTTTGCAACATTTCTTCGGCCAGTTGCCAATCATCTGGGTCGCCTATATAAGCTTCTGGAGTCTTAGGGTCTCTTACCGAGAGTGACACCCAGTGATCCCCCCACAAACCGAGATTTTGATAAAACTTCTCAATAACCTCTGCAATCAAGTCTGCTTCTTTTTGAATTTGATCTACAGTACAGAAGGTATGGCCATCATCTACTGTAAAGCCTCTGGTTCTTTGTAGGCCGCCTATTTGCCCAGGCTTTTCATCGCGGTATTGCATGGTCTGCTCTATATAGCGAATTGGCAGATCCTTGTAGCTCCTTGGTCTGGAAGAATATATTTGGGTGTGGTGAGGACAATTTACGGGCTTTAGTATAAATTCTTGTTTGTAGTGACTTTGAACCCTAAATAATTCATCTTCAAATTTGTCTGCATGGCCAGAGGTCTTATAGAGATCGAGTTTTGCCAAATGAGGAATACTAACCGACTCCATATCATTGTCTCTGCCAATTTCATTCAGGGCTTCTTTGAGCTGATTCATTATTACTGTACCCCGAGGCGTGTACATTGGAAGTCCAGGACCAACCATATCTGAAAACACAAACAAATCTAGCTCCTGGCCAAGCTTGCGATGATCGCGCTTTTCAGCCTCGACTAGCATCTGCAGATAGTCATTAAGCTTTTCTTTGGTCTCAAAAGCCAGCCCATATACACGCTGCATCTGAGGATTCTCCTCTTTGCCTCTCCAGTAAACACCACTTGTACGATTCAGCTTAAAGCTATCGGCTTGAATTTCGGAAGTGCTTTCAACGTGCGGACCACGGCATAAATCCACAAAATCACCAGTTTTATATATACTAACC
>Ga0214921_10005332_pt1 | contig 18211 bp, 21 predicted proteins | sample LL1505_MetaG_FD_177992 | JGI IMG/M metagenome (GOLD analysis project Ga0214921, IMG submission 177992) | Freshwater microbial communities from Lake Lanier, Atlanta, Georgia, United States - LL-1505 | ecosystem: Environmental > Aquatic > Freshwater > Lake | place: USA: Georgia | collected... | reverse complement strand
CGAAGTTGACAGAGGTTGAGTAGTCATAACAAACAAGGATACTTAATTATATGGTAACTACTGGCTCAGTCAGCGCGCAGTTCCAAGCATACTTCTCGAAAGCATTGCTCGAACGCGCAATCCCATTGCTCCAGATGGAGCAATTCGCAATGAAAACCCCCTACCCGACCAAAACTGGCGGAAATAAAACCATTAGGTTTTTCCGCTTTGGCGACCCTAGCATCACTGCTATCTCCGCCTTGTCGGAAGGAACAACCCCATCCTCTGGTGACGAGCGTGATCTCACGCTGTCCTCAGTGGAAGCCACGCTTGTCCAATACGGAAGCAAGATCATCCTCACCGATGTCGTTCTTGCAACCGAATTGTTCTCGCACTTGGCGCAGGCCACCAAACAACTCGGCGAAGATGCTGCCCTCCACGCTGACACACTCTGTCACCGCGCGTTGGTGCAGGACTCCTCGACCAGCACTGGCACTGGCGTAGCCACCAAATCGTACAACCGTTATGCTCAGAACACGACTAACGGCACGACCTGGGCTACTGGTTCAGTTGCTAACGGCGCATTAACATCCACCGACTTGCTCGATGGTGCTACTTCGTTGTTCATCGCTCGCGCTCCTAAGATCAAGGACGGCTACGCGCTCGTCGCGCATCCTGCCGTTATCCGTGATCTACAGCAGGACGATGATTGGTTGAAGGTTTCTAGCTATTCGAATCCCGATGCCATCTTCAAAGGTGAAATCGGCAAGTTGTTTGGCGTATCGGTCATCTCTTCGACCAACGTACAGACCTTCAATACCTCCGCCTCTGGCATCGCTGAGAACAGCGTTGGAACAACTGGTGTTAACACTGGTTATGCCAACGTCCTCCTCGGTGGTGGCGCGTTCGGAGTTCCTAGCTTGTCCTCATTGGCAGCCTCTGGCTCGCCCTTCGCTCCGAAGGTGTCGATCCTTGATGCTCCCGATAAGAGCGATCCTTACGGACAGCGCATCGTAGCGTCCTTCAAGACGTTCTACGCGGCCAAGCAACTCGATCCTCGGTTCTTCCGAGTCATCGTTGCGAAGTCCAACTACAGCTAATAATTAAATGGGAACCCTAGTTATCGCTATGGGTCCTCGGAAAGCTGGGGAGGGTCAAACCTCCCCAGCCTCTTCCTCATCTGAAAAACCTATGAAAAAAATGGCGAAAGCTGGAATGGTGATGCTCCCTGTTTCCAAGTTCGAAATGAACGATGGAACTGAAGATGTATCTCCAGAAGTAGGTGATTCTGTAGAACTCTCTGGAACAATTGACATGATCGAAAATGGCATTGCCCACGTTAATGTGGAACACGCTATGAGCGAGAGTGAATCTAAGGACAAGTCGGAAGACATGGCCGAAGGTGAAAACTCAATGTCCGAAGAGGAAAAGATGATGAAGATGGCCGAGGAGTCGGATAAGGAAAACTATAGCTAATGCCTATTTACCAGTACGAAGACTCCAGAAATGGGAAAGTTGTCGAACTGGAAAAGGCTGTGGCTGAAAGGGACTCTGTCCCTCGTTACCTTAAACGATTCACCGTTCCGCAAAGATTGAGCCTAGTGGGGGTTGGCGAACCCCTCGACAACCCGCTGGGAGTCAATCAAACAAATCTATTGAAGGGGTACTACCGCCAAGAACAAAAGCTTGGCAGTAGATTCAAAAGTGAGCATACGCCAGATAGCATCAAACGTGCTGCTCTAAGGAGAAAAAAATATGGCGAATGAATTTGTAAGAAGCACTCGTAAGGCTAAGAACAAAGCTCTGCGCTTTGATGCTCAAGGCTTCACAAATGTGTTTGAAGTCACGGCAAGCTCTAGCGGTGGAACGGTTAATACTGTTGCCACAGCTCCTGCTTCCTTGAACGTAACTCTTAACGGCACTTCCTATCGGATTGCCCTTCACACCTAATGTCACGCGCATTAGATAAATTCCAAGGTCAATACGGATTTTCCGTAGGGACAGTTGGAACGGCAACTCCTGGCTATTGGGCGATCCAGATGCTATCAGATACCACGTTTAGCGCGATTAGCGGTAAATATGACGGAACTCTGACTGGCGTTACGATTGGCTCAGGCAACATCATCTATGGCGAGTTCGACAGCTACACGGCTGGAACTGGCAAGGTGATCGGATACATAGCTGGTTAATTGTATCAGCAGTCAACTCGCTAAAGGTTCTATCCCTTGGCGAGTGATTGCATTGTAATTTTATGCCAAGACTATCTTTAGGATTGGGCGTTCAAGCCGTCAGAAAGGTTAAAGGTGGCGGAGCCGCACCTAGCGGGATTGTTGTTGCCACCACAAACGCAGTTAATATATCTGGCAATAATATCGTTGTTCCAACTGGAACATATACAAAAGTTACATCAATAATAACAAGGGTTGCTGGCTCTCTTATCAGCGATAAAATGTTTGTTGCTACTGGATTGGTTTACTTAAAAGAAGCTGGATATGGAGATGGCACTTATCCAACCGCACCATACGGATATATTTTAATTCCTCCAAATACAACATTTACGGCAACATTTTTTAATCCACTTCCGTCTGAAACATTTTGGAGGGCTGGTAAGGTTTATGGTCTTTCAGGCGATACAGATGATTTTCAATTTACAAATCCAAGCAATAATTCATCCACAGATGAAACAATAATCCCTACAACTGGATGGTCGCCATCCATCATAATTACCGCAGCTTGATATAATACTATGCCAAGATTATCCCTAGGATTGGGCGCGCAGAATATCCGCAAGGTTGGTGGTGTCGCGCAATTCTCACCAGGCAATTTATCTGGACTATCCCTATGGCTAAAGGCTGACGCTGGAGTTACGCTTTCTGGGTTAAATGTAACCGCTTGGGCAGATCAAATTGGCAATGGGAAAAATATGACTTCCGATATTGCTCCAACTTTTGTAAGCAACGCAAAGAATGGGAAGCCTGCTCTTGCATTTAGCGGGAACAGAATGACTGGGCTAGGCATTTTTAATGGGACAGATAGCAGGACATTTTTTGTTGTTTACTACACAGACAATTCAGACTCAGTATCCAACACCATTTGTGGACAGAACAATCTTTCGGCAAGTAACGCTGGGACATTTTTTATGATGCAAGCAAGAAATGATTTCTTAGATTCTAGTCCATATCTAGCTGGTTATAGTGCTGATTTATCTGGTCCCGCGTATGTAAATAATGTATGGAATATAGCAACAGCAGACTACAACGGAACGATTGCAAATCTTTATGCAAATGGATCACTTGTTAACTCTGGAGAACTTGCCTTAGACACATACAATTCTGGAAATTGTTTTACTATTGGATGTTTTTATGACCCAATAGAATCATCTTATTTAGAATTTTTTTATGGCAAATTATGCGAAATTATTGCCTACAATCGAGTTCTTAATGGAACAGAGCGTGGGCAATTAAATACATATCTAAACACAAAATATGCAATTTATTAGCCTACTTTTACTTTGTTTTGTGCTATCTTCATGCTCACAAGATAAAGATATGCAAGAATATACATCTAAATACACCAACTCACCAACTATGGGAGATGCAGCCAGAGCCTCTGGTGAAGAACCATTTTAATTTATGAGCGAAGAACAGGTATGGAATATGGAGGTTAGGCTTGCTAGGATGGAAGAACGTCAAGTTCAGCTTTGCGCTATGGTAGAAAGGTCACTTGCTTTCCACGGAGATGTTGCTAATAGATTAGGTGCGCTTGAGACCTTAAAGACTAAGGTTTTGGCTGTAGCTGGAGTCGTTGGGCTGGCCTGCTCAATGGCGTGGGATGTCCTCAAAAACCGATTTAACTGATAGGGAGATAATACAATGGCTTCATTTACCGCAGGAACAACCTTTGTTGACGGAGTAGCTAATGACGTAACAGCCGCCAAGCTTGGTGCGCTAGTTACCAATGCAACCCCAACCTCTGGGCTTATTCAGGATCGCACTGCTGAGACAGTTGTAGCTACAAACGATACCTTTCTAATTGGCGATGCTTCTGATTCGAATACGTTAAAGCGCATGACAGTAGCCAACGTGATGAAGGCCGAGCTTACTGGAACAATCAATACAACGGCAGGGACGATTACTACGCTCAATAGCACTACTGGAACGATTACTGGATTGAATACGACTACTGGAACGATTGCAAACATTTCCGCCACTACATCCACATTCCTTGGAACAATTACTGGATCTACCAATGTAGTCAACATTGGCAGTGGACAGATTTATAAGGATGCCAGCGGCAATGTTGGGGTTGGGACTACGAGTATTGCTGCAAAACTTCACGTTTATAGTGCGAGTGCCTCTGACAAACTAGTTCGATTTGGACCTGGTGGAATATCTGATGGCAATTTTATAACAACAGCTAAAAACGGAGTGGCAGGAGCTACAGACGGAACCCCCCAATTTTCATTGGGGATGGATTATTCCACAACGTACACGGATCTTGCCGCGATAAAATTTGCAAGAGGAGTAGGCGCGCAGGGGAACATTTTATTTCACACAGGAAGTGCAGCAAACGGAACAGAACGCCTCCGCATTGATGAGAGTGGCAATGTTGGGATTGGGGTAACAAATCCTTCCACAAAATTAGATGTTAATGGACCGCTTCAACTTCGCGCAAACGGAACAGAAGGAGGAGAGTTGGGACTTCTGAATCCAGACAATGCAACAACCGGACTAGTAGTCGATGTTGCTTCAGCAAACAACGGGCGCATCTTTAGCACAAACAACAATTTTAATTTATCGCTTGGTCAATTAGGTGGGGCGGGCGGAAATGTTCTGCTTTATACCGAAGGAGCAGAACGCCTCCGCATTGATGAGAGTGGCAATGTTGGGATTGGAGTATCAGCACCAGTAAACAAACTTGAAATTGTTGGTTCTTTTGGCCGTGGCGCGCCAGTCACAAAGACTGCTGACTTTACTTTGGCCGCAACTGAAAATTGGATTATTGTAAATAAGGCCACAACAAGTTGTACGGCTACGCTTCCTGCTGCCTCGTCATGGACGGGCAGGGAGTTTACAATAAAAACACTTCAAGCTCTTACAGTTGTTTCAGCGTCAGCAAATGTTGTTCCAATAAACGGAACAACGGCTGGAACTGCAATTCTTCCAGCAGCCTCTGGATCATGGGCTAAACTTGTTTCTAATGGAACAAACTGGGTAATAATGGCATCATAATATGGAATACAATCTAAACATCAAGCAACTCCGAGCAGCAAAAGAATTGGACAACAAGCAAGACTTTGTTGTTGAGGTTGATTGGAAATACACCGCAACCGAAGGTAGCGCAACGTGCGCTCGTTATGGAACATCTTCATTCTACCAACCAAACAGTTCATTTATTCCATTCAATCAACTGACTGAAGATGTTGTGAAGTCTTGGGTTACTTCCTCAGTTGACATTGCTGGACTTGAGGCAAGCCTTTCTGAGCAAATCAACGATATTCTAAATCCTAAAGTTTCGGTTGTTCCTTTTCCTTGGAATAACTAAATGACCCTAACCGAAATCGCTCAGTACGCAGGCGAGAAGGTTGGCAAGACCGACTCGGACACGCTTACCTTTCTACAAAAGGCCGCAAGCTTGGCCTACAGGCGAGTATGGGACTTTGCACCTTGGCGCGAGACTGTAACAAGCTCGACTTACTCAGTTGGGACAAATCGTACAATCACTCTTGGAACGAATGTAGAAACACCTCTTTCCGTGGCTTATAATGATGCCGAGGTTGATCCAGTTGACCTAGCCACCATTATCAGCCAAGACCCAGGCTTGCTGTCTGATGAGCGCACTGGCGATCCAGATACCTACCATTTCACAGGTCGCAACAGCAGTGGCGTTGCAGAACTTGACCTGTACCCAAGGCTTGCGACATCTGGAACAATCCCGCTGCGAGTTATTGAAAAGTTAAAGTGTATCACTCGCTCCAACTACATCGTTGACTTTCCTCCGTCCGATGACGCTCTTGGTGACGAACTTCGCCTACCCCACGTTCATCACTTGGTTCTTGCCTTAACTCACGCAGACGCACTTGAGCGTGAGCGTCAGTATACAAAGGCGCAGGTAATTACGCAGGGCGCGAACTCCGATCTTGCAGCCATGGCTAACTATGAGTTGAGCCAGGTTGGAGGCGTAAAACAGATCACGCCGCAAAGCCTGGGTGAATTAACAATAGAAGAAATGTTCTCGGCTTAAAAGTAAGGCTTTATGCCTCTCTACATAGACACAACAGACGATGTATTGGCTATAGCTGGATCGCCCAGCTTTGAGGGTGGGCAGGCTTCTGGAATCTCGCCAAGTTCAATTGGCAATAATCAAGCCAGCGATATTTACAATATGACGATCAGTCCGTCTGGAAACTTACAGACTAGGCAGGGAATTGAGACGGTATCAACAAATGTATCTAGTGGTTCAGCAATTCAAGGAATGCATTACTTTGATACGCAAAATTTTGAAAAAATTATTGTAGCCTGCAATGGAAGGCTCTCTCAAACAACAAGCGCAACAAGCTTTGCCACAACTGCTGGCACTGTGACAAGCGGTGCTGTTCCAGTTAATTTTACCCAATTTAATAACAGGCTTTATTATACGGATGGAGCAAGCAATCTATTCTTTACTGATGGAACAAATTATTACAGGCAAGGCACAAGCGTTCTTTCGATTACTGTATCAACCCAAGGATTGGGATATACTGGATCAACCGCAGCCGTAACAATAGGCGCACCCAACATAGCCTACGGAACAACAGCCAGCGCAGTTGCCACAGTTACCAGCGGCACAATATCTGGGGTAACAGTTACCCTTGCTGGATCGGGCTATACAACCGCGCCAACAGTTACCATTGCGGCTCCTCCCGCTGGTGGTGGGCATTTTACAGCAACAGCCACAGCCAGCGTGTCTGCTCTTTCACCTACTGGCTTGCGCTTAATAAGGAATTTTACAAATAGGTTATTTGCGGTTGGTACTGGAGCAAACCGAAATACGCTTTATGCCTCCGACATCCTTGATGCAGAAATATGGAAAACAACAAACAGCATTGTTGTTGGAGGTGATGACGGCGAGGATATTATTGCAATCCAGCCATTCTTTGACTATGAACTGCTAGTTTTCAAGCCAAACAAGATTTATTTAGTAACCGCAGACCCAACCGCAACTACAGCGTCTGGATGGACGGTAAGGCTTATTAACGATAAGATTGGATGTCAGGCTGCTGCATCTGCAATCTTTACAAACAAGGATGTGTTCTTTTTGTCAAACGATGGAATCAGGAGCGTTGTAAGGTCAGCGGCTGATGATTTCTACGCAGTCGGACCAACCCTTACCGAGCCAGTAAAGAACATTATTGCAAGAATCAATAGAAGCTATATAGGCGATGCCAACGCAGCGTTCCATAACAATAGATACTATCTATCTCTTCCGCTTGATAATTCAACAACCTGCAATTATGTGCTTGTTTACAACACTCTGTTTGGTTCATTTGAAGGCTTATGGTCAATAGCTGCAAGCGCGATGACAAAGACAAACTTTTCTGGTGGTTACTCAACAAACTGCGTGAAGCTTGCGATTGGTAGCCCGACAGGTCAAGTTGGACATCTTTACGATTACCTTGACCCAGACCTACAGGGCGATGGCAATACCGAGTTTAAGGATTATGGGACATCCTATACGTCATACGTTGTGACCAAGGCGTATGACTTTGATGACAAGATTTCAAAGAAGTATGGTTCACACTATGAGATGGAGTTTTATTACTCTACGGCTACTGGATGTACGATTGGCATGAAGAGGGAGACAGACTCCCAATATGTTACAATTGGCACAAATGTTGATACATCTACGCCAGGAGGCTTAACTTTGCCGTTCACGCTACCAGCCACACTTTCTGGTCAAACCTATAACTTTAGGGCTGATAGTCTTAGGTCTTATCAGAAGTGGCGTAATATGAAGTTTAAGATGGAGGCTCCAGGTAAGAAGCTTTCCATTAAACAAATTATGCTTGCAGCCAACCCCGACACCATTGAGGTGCAAAAGATTATATGACGGCTGTTGAGTATATTGAGCAAAGTGGTGTTCCAGAGGCTATGTGGCCTAACCTTGAGGCTTGGTACGGATGGTTTGAGAAGCAGGGTATGGTCGGGGTAGTTAAGGATGGGGATGAGATTGCTGGCGTAGCTCTGGCTAGGTGCATAAAAGACGGACAAAAGGCTGACCATTATGTGCATAGCGAAGATGGCGAGAATGTCTTTGTTGACTTGACGATCTCCTCAAAGGGTGCTAAATCCTTAAAGTGCTTGCTGTTGCTCCTTTGGGAGCGTTTTGGTCCTCGCAAGCGGATCACCTTTAATCGTTTTGGTAAACCAAGGAGTTATGACTATATGACATTTATGCGAAAGGCTAGGGTTTAACATGGGTGGCTCGCCATCTATTCCTGCACCGCCGCCTCCGCCCGATCCGAATGCTGTGGCACAGGCCAATGCAGAGGCTTACAAAAAGAATATTGAAACATATATGGAGAAAGCTCCAGGCATGGCAGAGCTTGAGAATAAACTTCGGATTCAATACATGCCCCAACAGCGTTCTCTGGAACGCCAGCTATCAGCCTTAGACCAGCAAGCAGGCGTGCAGGCTGGGATGCAATTAGAGCGTCAATACGGCCCACAGCGAACGCTGGAGGCTTTGCGAAGGCAGTATGAGACTAGTCCACAGGCGTATGCTCTAAATCGCGGATTGGGCGATCAAATGACCCGTCAGTTTGCGCGGTTGTATGGTACTAGCCCATACGCATCGGTTGAGCAGAATGTGGCAATGAACCGCCAGCCAGGGCCAGTTGATTTTTATGGTACGATTGGCACGAACATTGGTAGTCCAGAGTTAAAGGCGGGAGCTTAATAATATGGCCTTGCCTATGCAATTGCTTTTAAGGGGAAATGCAGGTCCGTCTAATTCTTTGGTAAAACACAAGGTCACACCAGATGGTGAAATACAGACAATAAATCCACCAGCACGAAATGGAGGATCAAACGACAGAAGGTTAGGCTACCAAGCCTCTCCACCTGAAGTCGATGACTACCTAAGAAGAGTGACGGATTATCCTTACGGCAGCTTAGAAGAAGCGCAAGCTGCATCTGCCGAGGTCAAGCAAGACAAGAAATTGGGCGCGCTAAGGCTTGAATTTGACAAAAAATTAAATGAAGTAACAAGCAGAGAGAACACATATAACTCTTTATCCAATCAAAACTACAACTCCAAGTTTACAGCAGACATGATTAAAGATCCAGTTGCCCCTACTATAGAAAAAGCCCTTAATCGTGAAAAGTTTTTTCAAGAAGTATTTATACCGCAATCTGGCGGGAGCCAGGGCATTCTAAATACTTTTTACGGAGGAGGCGGGACGAGGCAGGGTGGGTCGAACCGATCTATTGACGGCTATCCCATTATGCCGTCATACAATGAGTTCATTGGAAATACTGGCAGATATTCTCATAGGCACGATGGCAAACAGTACAATATGCCGTCCATAAGAGACAATAAAGCCGAATTTGAAGCCGCCTATAATAATTACGTAAATAATATAGATGCCTCCAATAGAGAAAAACAAGCAACGTACAGCACGGAGCTTGGGTACAGTACGGCCGCTCGCGGCTTGTCAAATATAACCAACACATCAAGAGTAAATCTTGAGCCAGTAAATCAAGCCGTTGCCGCGCTTTCGGCCAAAAGAAACTATGGAGTTTCGGATTATGCTTCTAAATTAAATTTTCAAGTTTCCAACGAACAAATTCTTCAAGACTTAAATGCGGCAAAAATTTCTAAACTTAATAATATAGTTAATTCTGGTAATGCCCAAATTGTTGGGATTAGGCAACGCATTGATGATGCCTCCAAATTAGTCGGAAGTTTAAAGGCTGGAGATGCTCGCAGAACAACCGCAGAGAAGGCCATCGCCTCAATGACTTCCGACTTGAATAGCGTCAACCAGGCAATATCTGAGGCAAATGAAAACATAAAAAACTATAAGCCACTTACGGCATCTGATGAGATGGGATTAAAGGATATTGTTGCTTTTCGTGAGTTTATCCAATTACCCGAAGAGCGTGCTTCTCAACAGCTTTTCCAGATTGATCCAGAGTCTTATCAGACATCCGTTGCCCTCGGACAGAAGTATCGCCAACTTGCGACTGCGCCTATCGGCCAAACTCAGAACGCACAAACCGAAGCGTTCAGAGCAGAGCTTGAAAAGGGTTACAGGGATTATTCTAAATCACCAATTGGCGCGACAACCACAGCCGAAACTGAAGCATTGCGTAGGAGGATTGAGGGCGAGGCGATGTCGCAACTCTCCCTTGGCTCGCAATTGGGAGCAGAGGAACAAAGGCAATACCAGCAAGCCGCGCGGGCTGCTCAGACTGCTCGTGGGAATATCTTTGGTGTTGCCCCAGCGGTTGAGGAAGCAGTCACAACTGGTCGCGCTGGTGAAGAAAGAAAGCTCGCCCGCTATGGCGCAGCATCACAATTCCTTTCCTCTGGTCAAACAACTGGAGATGCGCTGGCTAGGGATGTACAATTAAGAAACGCACTTCAACAGTCCAAGCTTGGTGCTGGTGGCCAATTCCTGTCCTCTGGTCAAACCATGTCTGATGCTCTTCGTGGCGATATTGCCTTTAGGGATGCGTTACAGCAGAACAGAATGGGTGCGGCGGCTAACTTTGTTGCTGGCGGACCTTCGGTTTACAACCTTGCACAAGCAAGAACGGCAGGACAACAGAATGCGTTTCAGAATTACATCCAAGCCAATCAAGCATTATCTGGTGGATTTAACCAACAGCCTTCTACGGCTGCTAACTTCTATCAGACAACAAGCCCAGAGATTCCAGTTGCGCTTACGAATGCGTTCAACAATCTTTATAGCTCGCTGGCTGGGTATCAAGCCAATACCTACGGCGCGCAGGTTGGGGCAATTTCTAGACAGCAAACTGGGGCGCAAAAGTTTGCTGATATTGCTGGAGGAGTGGCATCGCTTGGAAAAGTTGCGGCTCCTAGAGGATTTTTTGGTGCGCCTGGTTCGGGTGCATTCTTTTATTAATTTATGCCAGCCATAACACAAGCGGGACGTGATTATGAACAGGCTCAACGCGCAAAGCTTGCGATGGCCGCCGAAGAAGATGCTCTAAGGATGCAGAAGCTTCGTTTTGACATTGAAAAAATGAAGTCAGAACAAGCTAATTATGGGGAGCAAATAGGATTAGAAATAGAAAGCAAGCGTCTTACAAATGCAAAAGCGCGCGAAGAAGAGACAATGTCAACACCTATTGGCAGGGCGGGCAGGGCTGGCGACATTGCTGCATTTCTTGAGCAAGAGAAGCAAAAGGATGTTGGCATACCATTGAGCGAACAGATGAGTTCGAAAATGATTGAAAAAGGTGGGCCAAGTATTCTTGAAGCAACAAAGATGCAGGGTCAACTTGACGTTGAAGCCAGGGCAAGACAAGCAAGAGTTGATGCTGCAAAGAACTACCTTGCTGGCGAGAAGTCTTTGCTTCCTACTGCCGAAATAAACTTGGGCGGCGTGAAGCGCACTGTTCTTGCACCAGAGGCTGGCATGGCTGGAGCAGATGTTTATAGTCAAATTTATCGCAGCCAAGTTCCTCAATTGGCTGCAACCTATGAGGCAGAGGGTCAGTCAAGAGATACTGCGATTAAAATGGCAAGTGCTGATGTAAGAAGTAAACTTACTGGCGCAGCAGCAAGCGGAAAAATTCCTTTAATAGCTGCGAATGGAAATCCAATTTTTGTTACTGTACCTCAAGCTGTACAACTGCTAGATTCTGATATAACTCCTCAATTTATGAAGAATCAATTAAAAGATGCTCTTGAGGGCAAAGTTGAACCACAGGCTGCAAGCTGGATTAAAACAAGACTAGGTAGATAACATGGCTGAAGCCCTAGAGCTATCATCAGCCAATCGTATTAGGCAACTGGCAGGCATGCCAGTAGAAGCAGAACCACCGCCAAAGCTAGAAGAACCTCCAGCGTGGAGCGAGATTAAGTCTTCCGAAGATTACAAGACTCTTACCTATCCAGAGCAAGTTGACCTAGCCCGCAAGTGGGGCGAGGAGACTAAGCTATACGCATCCACACTTAAAGACTACACGCCAGAGCAAGATGCAGAGATTGATGACTTCGTAAATACGCAGGCTGTTGATGTTCCGACCAATGTAAAGGTTGCGGCTGGTGCTGCTGGTCTAGTCAAGGGATCGGCTTCAGTTATGGGTGGGATTGCTGGGGGATTGGGAGGATTGGCACTCGGGGGGCCAATCGGAGCAGTGGTCGGAGGTATTGGAGGATCAATTGCTGGTGGCGAGCTAGCTGAAGCTGGATTACAAAAGCTTACACCTAATGTTGCTAGGGCAAGAGAATTTGCCCCTGGATACGCTACTGCTGGCCAGTATGCGCCAGAAGTTGTTATGGGTACGGTTGGAGCAAGACAGTTAGTACAGGCTGGCAAAACATTGTTCCAAGAATTAGGGGCAAATAGAGCAGCGCAAGAACTTGGTAAAGTTGTTGGCACTTCCGCTGGAGTCAGCGCAGCTGTTGGAAGTGGAGTCAGGGCAGTTACTGGCGGAGAGGTTACTCCTGGCACAGTTGCCGAGGACGCTCTATTTGGCGCGCTATACGCTGGTCTTGGAAGCGGGTCTAGGGTGAAGGGATACAATTTCAACGAGTTTAAGGATCTAAATTACAAGGTTAAAGCTGGCAGAGCTACGCCTGCTGAAACTAGGGATTGGCAACAAATACTTGGCGAGGCGCAAAGAACAGAGGCAACAGGAGTACAACGAGCCAAACGAACAGAAGTTGAGCTTGGTGGAAGAAAAGTGCTTGACAAGGTTGACCTTGAGGTTGGCGCGCCCAAGCCTAGTCAACCAGAGGTTCGTCCCTACTACGAGCAACAGCTACAAGCGCAATCGCTTCCAGAGACAGTTTCAACCGAGATTCAGCAAGTACGCCAAGAGCGTCCAATTAAGCAGGCCACTGTAGTCCAGCAGGAACAGTTACCAGAGGCAGGCGTACGCGGAGGCGTGCGTGGCACAGCAGCCGACACAGCCCAAATGCAAAGGCGTGGGATCACGACACAGATGCAGGAAAGCCTAGTCGATCTAAATGATCCAGTGCCGAAGACAAACGTATTTACTACCGAATCCCAAGGCATCAATCGTGAGGCCATCATTCCAGACACTCGCGGATTACAAGGCGAGATTGTGCGAGAAGGTCCGATTGTTACGCCAAGAACGCAGTTGCCTACAACGGAGAGATTGGCGTTGCCAGCGGAAGGTAGAGTTGTTCCAGAAGAAGTTGCTCCAACCATACAGCCAACCATCCCTCGCCCAATGCGTGGCAAGGCTGGTGAGGCTGGGTTTATTGTATCCGATGTGCAGGAAGGCGCGGCCAAGGTAGCGCAGAAGTGGCTTACTACTGAAGGCAATCTTCCTAAAGAGATGTTTGACATTATGGAAGCCAAGGGATCGCGCACGCAGGCAATGCTGAAGCAGATTGATTTCACGCTAAAGGATTTGTCGAATGCAGCCAGAGAACTTAATGGCAAGCCTAAATTAACCCAAGATCAGTCGCTCCAAGTCGATCAGTTTCTGCGTGGTTATTTGCCAGCAGAGAATCTTCCACAAGCAATCAGACCCGTAGCGCAGCAAATGCGCCGTCAGCTTGACAACCTATCTGAAGGCTTAATCCAGTCTGGCGTGTTCTCACAAGAAGTTGGTCCTTCTGGAATGAGCAAGGCTGATATGATTAGGATGAATAAGGGCGAGTACTTGACTCGTTCTTACGAGAAGTTTGATAATCCTAAGTACGATGTAAAACTTGTAAGGCAGAGGAATCCAGCCCTATACGCTGAAGCTGAAAACTTTGTAAGAACACAGATGAAGGCCGCGAACCCAGCCACAACCGAGGCTGAGGTGCAAGGCAAAATCAAGGAGTATATCGAGGGAGGAAGGGACAAGCCATTCGAGTCATTAATTCAAGCCTCTGGAATTGGAAAGAAACTTGGCATAACAAAGGCAAGGCAAGATATTCCAGAGCAGATAAGATTTTTAATGGGCGAGTACAATGATCCATTGATTAACTACGCAAGATCAGCCAGCAAAATGATTAACCTGCTGCAATCTCAAGAGCAGTTGAACAAACTAAAAGAGTTTGGCGTTGCAAACAAACTATTCTTTGAAAGACCAACTGGCAATGCAGCCACACAGATTGCTGCTGACGGATCTGACACTCGCTCGCCATTAAATGGGCTGTACGCCGAGAAGGATTTGGTCGATGCTATTGAGAATTTTGAGATGACGCATAGGGCTGGAAAGCTTTATCAGCTTTACTACGCAGCGAATGCTTGGGTCAAGTGGGGCAAGACAGTTGGGAGCATCCAGGCTCAGTTTAGGAATCCAATTTCAAACGTATTGATTGAGGTTGCAAATGGGAATGTGTCTTTTGGTGGAAATATGAGTCCAATCAAAACCGTTTTAGCTGAATTTGGCGTTCCCAAGATGGACACAAAGGAAGGCCGAGCTTACCTAACTAGGGCAACTCAACTTGGAATTTACGACAATACTGTTCTGAATGAGTTTACGCAAATGTTGAAAGATGCTCAACAGTACAAAGGATCTACGGTTGACTTTGCTGAAGAACTTGCTGGCAAAGGTGGGAGCATTGCGAAGAAAGGCGTTGCTGCTCTAAATAAAACATACCGAGCTGGTGATAATTTATTCAAGTTGATGGCGTGGGAGAACGAAACAAAGCAACTTATGGACGGAAGAGGATTGTCCCGCCAGGAGGCTGAAACTATTGCCGCCGAGCGCGTCAAGAACACAAGGCCAACTTACTCTCGCGTGCCTAGAATCATAAAAGCATTAAGACTTCAGCCATTCTTTGGCAACTTCATATCTTGGCCTTCTGAAATGTTAAGGATTATTCCGAATACGCTTAGATATGCTGCTGAAGATTTGAAGACACCAGGTATGCGCAGGTATGGATTTAATAGATTGATCGGGGTGCTTGCGGCAACGACTGCAACTGTCGCAATAACAAGGCTTGGAATGTGGGCAACTGGATTTAACGATAGAAAAATGGATGCCTTGAGGCGTTTTGTTGCCCCATACCAAAAGAACGCAACTCTTATGCCAACTGGAGCAGATGGCAAGGATGTTGGCTACGTTGATATTTCATACACAGATCCTTACGAAGTATTCAAAGGACCAGCTCTTGCTGCTGCATCTGGAAAAGATCCAGAGGAATCAATTGCTAACGCCATATTGGATTTTCTTGAGTCTTATATTGGTCCAAGCATTCTAGCAAATTCAATTGTTTCGGCACTGTCTGGAAGAAATCCGCAAGGAAGGACGATTGTAAATCCGCAAGATACTAGGCTGGATCAAACACTTGATAGAGCTAGTTATTTATTGAGACAAAACGAGCCAGCAACCGTATCTCAGTTTAGAAGGATATATTACGCCCTAACTGGTCAGACAGATACAACCGTTTCAAAGTATGGTCGCATTTACAAGCCATCCGAGGAGTTGTCCGCGCTATTTGGCATCCGTCCTCAATCCATCAACGTATCAAAAGCACTTGAGTCGAAGGCATCCAGGTTCAATACCGATATGGCTGATGTTGGTAGGATATTCACAGAAACCTATGGCGCGGTTGGCAATGTTCCAGAAGCGAAAGTGCGGGAACAGTTCGATAAGATGCAGAACAGGCGCAGGATTATGTTCGATGAGGCCAACAAAGATTTCCACGCTGCTATGTTGCTTGGTCTTTCTAGGTCAGAAGCTATCTCTGCAATGCGCGCTGGTGGTATGGGCGTTGATAACGCCTCAGCCATAGCCAACAACAAGTACAGAGACTATAAGATCAGCAAGTCGCTCACAAAGAGCATGAGGCGCGAGCTTTCGCCCGAAGAGATGAAGAAGCGTCAAGAAATAGGCCGAGAGCTTATGATGCAACAAGGAGAGTAAATGGCTAAATTTGACATCTCTGGATCAGCATCACGCCAAACTGGTTTTAGCCAGCAGGATCGTAATAACGCGATCCGCATGGAGTTTGAGCCTTACTCAAAACCGCAACAGCAACCACCAGAACAGACGGCTAGGATAGAACCTATGAGCGAATATGTTAAACCACAAGCACAACCAGCACAGCAACCTTCTGGTGCGCTTCCTCTACCTTTGCAAACTGTGGAGTGGGAGGGTCGCAAAGATAAGCAGGGTAATCTTGCTGTATACAAATTGCCATCTGGCGATATGGGTGGAAACTACGAAGTAGCTGGCATCAATGACCGATACCATCCAGAAGCATTTAAAGCAATCTCATCGCTCCCCGCGCAAGAAAGAGCAAAGGCTGCGGCAGAGTACATCCAAGGATACACCGCGCCGCTTGTCGAAAGACTCCCACAACCACTCCAGCCATTCACGCAGGATCTCGCGTTTAATCGTGGGCTGGGCGGTGCAACGAAGTACATCCAGCAAGGATTGAATACGCTGGGGCAGAAGGTTGCGGTAGATGGTGGGTTTGGTCCTAAGACATTAGCCGCGATAAACCAAGTTGAGCCAAGAGCCTTAATGCGTGCAACCAGCGATGCTCAATTGCAGGATGAGTACAATATGGCGGAACGCAACCCAGCCAGAAAGAAGTTCATCCCTGGCTTAGAGGCTAGGATTAGGAATAGATTGTCAACCTTTGGGCAAGGTTAACGGCTTGCCCAACTAGGTCGCAAAATTGTAGACCCAGTTCCAACTGAAGTATAATCACCAACATAAGTATTCCCAGCTTTTGCAACGAAATGATCGTATCCAACAAATGATTTTCCAGTGGAAACCACTACTCCGTCATAACACAAATAAGTATTTCCAACCTTTCTACAAACCCCCTCTGGAGTGAAGAATGTATTGCCAGATCGTATGATTGAACCAGAAGGTCCATTGGCAACATTCCTTGTCATGGCAAAAGATCCTTCTCCCCTGTAAACACCACCTATGAAATTACTCATTTCACTTCTGCCACAATCCTCATCTTCCGCCATTCCCGATGCCATCAGCATCGCCATCAGTGTTATAGTTGTTATTGCTTTCATAGGAAAAAGTCTCTAGCACCAAACGGAAACCGTCAAGCATGAAATTATCTTCCCGCCAAATAGGTGCAGTTGGGGTGGCTCGCGTTACTGGCGCGTTGCTGCGGTGTGGATACAACGTGCTTACGCCATACGAGGATTTTGCTGGGTACGATGTGGTGGCAGAGAAGAACAATAAGTTCTTCCGCATCCAGGTTAAGACCGCCCAAGCCATAGAGCCTGGGCGCACCAAGTACCGATTCACCACCAGCAGCGGCAATGGATTTAACATCCCCAAGCGCGCTATCAGTGGTGTGGATTACGTTGCGTGCTGGGGCATGAACGATGACCTATTCTGGCTGTTGCCAATCGCCAAGTGCAAATCGGTAACAACCAAGCTTTGCCCATCGACAGGACAGAGTTGGCGTGTATTTCAGAACCTATGAACGACAAAGAGGCGTGGGATCAGTTTGAAGATGGGTTGCAGGATGCAAAGTCCTACGATGAGGCCATCGCGTGGGTTAAGGCAAACCAAGAAATTGTTGAGAAGATGACCATAAGAGCAATGATTAACAAATTTAATAGGGATATTAGCAACGCTAATAAGACTTGGCGTAATTAAATATACGCTCGACCTTGCGGTGGGTGGTTTGCTAGACACAACCCATGGGCAAGATCAACAGCAGGGCTAAAGGCGCAGCAGGCGAGAGAGAGTTGGCAAACTACCTGCGCGAACAGGGCTGGCAGAAGGCAAGACGCACCCAGCAGTACGCAGGCAATCCAGAGGGCGGTAGCGGTGATGTGGTTTGCGAGAATTTCCCATTTCATATCGAAGGCAAGCGTTGCCAAGCACTCAAACCCGAAGAGTGGATGGAGCAATCAAAGCGTGATTGTCCAGCGGGCAAGATCCCAGCAGTATTCTTCCGCCGCAACGGACGCAAGGAGTGGCTAGTCATACTGACCGCCGACAGCGTGTGCGAATTAGCTCGACAAATCGCGCCAGCCAATGTGACTATCGAGTATGCAAAGACCGCAACCATTGCGCAGGGCTTTTACGTTAAGTCACCAGCT
>Ga0214921_10005331_pt1 | contig 18218 bp, 8 predicted proteins | sample LL1505_MetaG_FD_177992 | JGI IMG/M metagenome (GOLD analysis project Ga0214921, IMG submission 177992) | Freshwater microbial communities from Lake Lanier, Atlanta, Georgia, United States - LL-1505 | ecosystem: Environmental > Aquatic > Freshwater > Lake | place: USA: Georgia | collected 2015-05-28 | reverse complement strand
TCGGCTAATTCCTCCCGTACTTTTGCTGGATCAGCGTCTTTGGGCTGTTTCCAGAGGAATTGTTCGAGCAGTTCACCGGTCTCGATACTTAGACCAGCGGCCAAATCCTTCGCATTATGAAACTGGGCCCAGTCACGGGCGTCACGGAAGCGTAACACTGCATCGGTTAACTGTTTAATCTCATCCACGGACCTAAGTTGATCACGCCATTTAGCCATGGCAAGCCAGTCTAGGGGGTTGTACCTATACCGCCCCATCTATATTATAAAAACCTATAGGATTTATATTTAGATGTTAATGAGATTAATTTGCAATTATCATTAGATATTTTATCTCATAGGTCCCATTACTAATCTCCCATTTGAGTGGAATTCTCTGACAATATTTAAATTATGACCGAAATTACATTTGAGCAGTTATTAAGCATAACCGATGATACCAAATCTGCATATTACAAGTTAGTCATTTTGGCGGGCTTAGATTGCGCCGCTAAACTTCGGTTAATTAAGAAAATTGTTAAATCAAAAAATATTCCGATGATTAATTTTGGTCTCCATCTAAGTCGGGGTCTTTTAGATAAGACAAATAGACAGCGTGCCTTAAAGGCTGAAGAAGTGGCCTTGGATGTGCTTGATTCTCATATCAAGGGTGAGCTTTGCGTTGACCACACTGAGCTGCTTTTTAGTTCCAGTCTTGAACTTAACCCTTTAGTTTTTCTACAGGAGGCTTCACGTAACAGAAACCTTATTGCTAACTGGAATGGACCGCTTGAATCAGGAGACTTAGTTTTTGGTGAAATCGGCCACCCTGACTATTTCCGCAGAAAAGTCCAAGGATGCCCTGTAATCGCTGTCTCTGCGGATAAACTCCATCTACATTTAACCTCATGAAATATTCCGAACTTGTAAAATTTCAACCGATTGAATCGGTTATTGAACTAAGGCAGGCCAACAGAGCGGCTAAGGCTAAGGAGTTGGTTTCATCCTATGTCATCTCCGATGATATGGCGGCTCGTCTTTGCGATATTGTATTTCCACAGTTGCAATTCGAACGACCCAACGACAATCGCGGACTGCTTATTGTTGGCAACTACGGTACGGGTAAATCGCACCTTATGTCAGTAATCTCAAGTTTGGCGGAGACGCCAGAACTGTCCGGGCTGCTGGCAAATGAAAAGGTGAAGCAATCTGCCAACACGATTACTGGAAAGTTCATGGTGGTGCGCCTCGAGATTGGTGCTACGGAAATGTCTTTGAGGGAAATCATCACCGGTCATCTCGAGGAGAAACTCGCAGAATGGGGGGTGATATTTAAGTTCCCTGCGGCCGATAAAATTCGTGAAAATAAGACTTCATTACAGGCGATGATGGCAGCCTTTCACGAGAAGTTTCCGCAGCACGGTCTACTACTTGTCGTGGATGAATTGCTTGATTATTTAAGGAGTCGCCGCGATCAGCCATTAATTCTCGACCTAGCGTTTCTGCGTGAAGTCGGAGAAATTTGCAAGGAGTTACGATTTCGTTTTATGGCTGGCGTTCAAGAGGCCATTTTTGATAGTGGTCGTTTTGCCCACGTCGCTGACAATATTAGCAGAGTTAAAGATCGTTTTCAGCAGGTCAAAATCGCTACGACTGACGTCAAGTTTGTGGTTGCTAATCGTCTCTTGCATAAGACTCCAGAACAGCTTGCTGCTATCAAGGAATACCTCATGCCGTTCGCTAAATTTTATGGCAATATGGCCGAGCGTATTGACGATTACGCAGCACTCTTCCCGATTCATCCTGATTATGTGGAGACGTTTGAGCGTATTCCGGTTGTCGAGAAGCGCGGCGTCTTGCAGTTGATTTCTGCCACCATTAAGAATCTGGTAGAACTACCCGTCCCAGCTGATCTTCCGGGAGTTATCGCTTTTGATAGTTATTGGAAGGCACTGAAGGATAATGCCGCTCATCGTGCCCTGCCAGAAGTCAAAGCAATCATTGAGTGCAGCACTACGCTCGAAGACAAGGTTCAGGGAAGCTTCCCTAAAAAGACCTACAAGCAGATGGCAATTCGCATCATTGAAGGCCTGTCGGTACATCGGCTAACAACCGGGGATTCCCCTATTGGTCTGACGCCAGAGGAGTTACGCGATAAACTTTGCTTATTTCATGCCGGCGCTGCTGACATGGGTGGCGAACCTGCGGACGATTTGCTTTCGTTAATCGAGACGACATTGCGTGAGATTCATCGCACGGTCAGTGGCCAGTTTATATCTTCTAACAAGGATAACCGTCAGTACTACCTCGATCTGAAAAAGACCGATGATTACGACGCTCAAGTTGAGAAACGTAGCGAAACGCTAAGCGATGATGTTTTGGATCGTTATTACTACGATGCACTGCGGCATGTTATGGAATGCATTGATACACCAACGCATGTCACTGGCTTTCAGATTTGGCAGCACGAGTTAGAATGGGTAGAGCATAAAGCTGGTCGCTTGGGTTATCTGTTCTTCGGTGCTCCGAATGATCGTTCTACAGCAGTGCCTAGCCGGGAATTTTATTTATATTTCATTCAGCCTTTCGACAAACCAGCATACACCGACGAGAAGAAGGCCGACGAGGTGTTCTTCCGTTTGACTGTTAAGGATGAGGCGTTTACACGCAGTCTGAAACTTTATGCCGCTGCTTTGGAGCTGGCCGCGATTTCATCTGGAAGCAAGAAGCAGTCTTATGAGAGCAAGGCTCGCGAATGCCTAGGTATTCTCACTCGATGGTTGCGCGATAATCTTTTCCAGTCCGTCGAGGTTACCTATCAAGGCTCGAGAAAGAAATTCGCCGAGTGGCTGCGCTCCGCAGGCGGCGCAGGTAATCTAAACATTCGCGACGCTGTAAATACAGTCGCAGCAAAGTGCCTAGCGGAAAGCTTTACTAACGCGGCACCCGAGTACCCTCATTTTTCTTCGTTGGTGACTTTCGGACAGGGTGGTAATGCGCAACAGGCAGCCCAAGAAGCCTTGCGCGGGCTATCCCAACCAACTCGCACGAAACAGGCCAATGCAGTCCTAGATGCCCTGGAGTTACTCGATGGTGATAAACTGGACTCGTCAAAATCGCGCTATGCAAAGTATATCTCATCGCTTATAGAAGCCAAAGGCCTTGGGCAGGTCGTTAATCGCAATGAGATCATCACTACGGTTGAACCTGGTATAGAATATATGGCCCCCGATAAATATCGACTGGAGCCGGTATGGGTCAGTGTGGTGATTGGTTCGATGGTGCATTCTGGAGAAGCCGTCCTGGCTTTGCCCGGAAATAAATATGATGCCACAGGTTTGACCGGCTTGGCTGCCACATCTGTCTCAGAAATCAGCAATTTCAAGCATCTTGAGCGCCCCAAGGATTGGAATGTGGCTGGTCTGAAGGCCCTTTTTGAGCTGGTTGATTTGGCGCCTGGACAGGCGGTGATGGTCACTCAGGGCAGCGTTGAGGCGGTCCAGCAGCTGCACCTGGAAATCAATCGACGGGTGGAGAAACTGGTCAAGGCCCAGCAGCAACTATCAGGTGGTATTCCTTTCTGGGGCCAGAATCTTTTTACCGATGGTGAAATCGAGAAGTACTCTGAGGCGATGCGGAAGGCTAAGGAATTCTTAGAAAGCCTCCAGTCATACAACTCGCCCGGCAAGCTCAAGAATTTCAAGTATGAGGCCGCAGAAATCCAAGCGTTTGCGCCGGCTTTTCAACGTCTACGCGAGATTGAGCAACTGCAGGCCTATTGCCAAGAGTTGGCGCATTTCACGCAGTATCTCTCAAGCGCGGAAGCCATGCTGATCGAAAATCATCCATGGGTCATCGAGAGCAAGCAGAAGCGGACGGCCCTGTTGACAGAGATTCGTAAGCCCGACCAGCGTGAGTCTGAAGCGTTTAAGCAGGACGCTCTCAGGCAGCTCAAGAAGCTTAAGGCAGACTACATCAAGGTTTACCTCGAATTGTACCGCAAGGCGCGACTAAGTCTCGCACAGGATCGAGCCAAGCAGGAGTTGCTGGCAGATTTCCGTCTTAAGCAGTTACGTAGACTCGCGATGGTGCCCTCTATTAATGCAGTGCAGCTTACTGAGTTCGACAACCAGGTTGCGAAACTTAAAACCGGCGCTGCGCTAACGGAGAAAGAGCTAGAAAACGAACCTAAATCTCCGGACGGCTTCTGGCCGAGTATGGAGGATACGTCGACTTCGGCCGAAGCGCGACTCAACCATCTTAAGTTAGAACTCGAAAGAATTCACAAGAGCTGGCTTAAGAGCCTATTGAACGATCTGGCCGATCCAGTTGTGCAGGCAAACTTTAGGCTCCTGAAGCCTGCTCAGGAAAAGATACTGCAGGATTTTCTCTCAGCCAAAGAACTGCCGGACGAGATTAGCCAAGAATTTCTTGCGTCAATTCAGCAGGCGTTGTCTGGCCTAGCTAAACTGGCCGTTCGGCTTGACGACCTGAAAGCAGCTCTATTTCCTGATGGTAGTCCTGCAACGCCAGCTGAATTTAAGGAACGCTTGAATATCTACCTTGATAGCATCCTCAAAGGACGTGAGCAATCCAAGGTTCGCCTTGTAATCGAATAAATGAATCTTTTCAATAAATCTGAATCTCCGGTTGAATGTTTGGGAATGAATTTTCCCAATGATACCGAAAGACGGGATTACTTTCTCGAAATACTCAGGAAGAAACTACGGGAACCAGAATTCCGTTCCACAGAAGGTTTTCCGCTTGCTGATGACGAAACTATATTACGTCTTTCAGATCCGCCATACTACACAGCGTGCCCAAATCCGTTTCTTGAATTACTAATAAAAAATCGAACACATACAAATATGTCGCATGAGGTTGCGCCATATATTGGTGATTTAAAGTCAGGAGAAAGGCATCCTGTATATTCATTTCACCCATATCATACAAAAGTACCCCCTGAAGTTATTAAAACACTGATTGAGCACTACACAAAGCCTGGAGAGATTGTTTTAGATGCATTTTCAGGAAGTGGGATGACTGGTGTAGCTGCCGAAGAAGCCGGTCGTGATGCCGTGCTCGTTGATCTTTCTCCGATAGCTACCTTTATTTCTGGAGTTAATAGCAAGCCTCATAAGATGGATGAAGCTTACGATTTACTTCAAGGAATAATTGCCAAATCAAGAAAAGAATTTGGATGGCTTTATATGACGGAAGAGGGTGGAAAATCTTTAGAAGTAAACTACTTTGTCTGGTGCGATATATTCACCTGTCCAGAGTGCGTAACTGAGTTCCCGTTTTTTCCACATGGTGTAATTCATCATGGAGATAAAGTTGAAACACGGAAACAGTTTCCTTGCCCAAGTTGTGCAGTAGAGTTGTCAGTAAGAAAAATTGAAAGGCAAATGACATCCGAAGGTAAAAAAAGAACCATGGTGTGGGTTAATGCTGGGAGCGGGCGATCAAGGATTAGTCGACAACCAAATGTTTTTGACTTTACAGTATTGGAAAAAATTCAGCGCATTACAGAAAAGAGTTGGTATCCAACTGATAAGGTTGATCCTTCTGGTTACACTGCAAAACTAGCTCAGTTAGGTGATAAGGGATTAACTGATGTAAGTAGATTTTTATCTGAGCGAAATAATTTTGTTTTCGCTGACCTATGGGAACGAATTTTTAATATTGAAGATGTTTCACTTCGTAATTTGTGCCTAGCTTGTCTCACTTCAGTTTACACAGTTGTTTCGGAGCGCCAAGGCTATTTTGGTGGAGGTGGTGGTATGTCAGGGAATCTTTATATGCCGATCGTTCGGATGGAGAAAAATATTTACGATTCTCTCGAAAGAAAATTGAAAAAAATGCAACAAGCTGAGTCTGCAAAAGAATTAAATCGACGTCGGTGTTTGGTTAGTACTCAGTCTGCAACTTGCTTAAAACAAATTACAGATCAATCGATTGACTATATCTACACTGATCCTCCTTTCGGCGCCAATATAATCTATAGTGAGATGAATCTTCTGCTCGAATCTTGGCTCCGTGTAAAATCTAACGAAACTTCTGAAGCAGTAATCAATGTTTCAAACAATAAAGATTTCTTTGTTTATGGTAAGTTAATGCAGGATGTATTTAAAGAATACTTCCGAGTGCTTAAACCTGGTCGTTGGATGACCGTTGAATTTCATAACACCAAGGCAAGTGTTTGGAATCTAATTCAGACTAGTTTGTCTGAGGCTGGCTTTGTTGTCGCTCAAGTTGGAAAATTAGATAAGGGATCAACTACTATCTTGGCCGATATTAGGCCCGGTGCGGTTGTGCAAGATTTAGTTATTTCTGTTTATAAGCCTGTTAGTAAAGTACTTGATGGATTTAGCTCAGCGGCTCCATCAGTTAGCACTGTTTGGGAATTTATTTCTAGTCACTTAGAACGTCTTCCTATGCCTGTTTCGAATAATGGAGTACTAGAGTATGTTGTGGAGAGAAAACCAAGAATTCTCTACGATCGTATGGTAGCATTTTATTTGAGTTCTTGCGCTCCAGTTCCGCTTAGTGCGGCAGAGTTTAATGAGGGATTAGCAAGCAGGTACCCAGAATATGATGAAATGATTTTTACATCAAGCCAGGTACAGAAGTATTCTACTATGCGACTCAAGGCTGCGTCTGTTGGGCAGATGCTTGTTTTTGTGGAAGATGAGCGTAGTGCAATTGATTGGTTACGTTCTGAACTAAAAAAGAAACCAATGAGTTACCAGGATATTAGTCCGGAATTCATGCAACAAATTAATGCAAGTTGGAAAAAATGGGAAACAAAGCCCGAACTTGAACAGATTTTGAATCAGAACTTCATTTTATATGACGGAGTTGGAAAACTTCCTGACCAAATTTATGATTATTTTAAACGTAACTATCCAGCTCTGCGTGGATTAGCTGCAGACTCGCCCCAACTTGTTGCAAAAGGAACTGGCTTATGGTACGTGCCAGATCTCCGTAAATCTCTTGATGTCGAAGGACTGAGAGTCAAAAAGTTACTAGAAGAGTTTTGGTCTTATATGCCAAATGGATACAGACCATCTGCACTATCTAAAGATGGCCGACAGCTACTAAGTGACACACAAGGCCAAGGCGTATTTCGAGGTAAACAACTAAAGGAGTTTCGGACTGAAGTTATAAAAGCTGGCTTTAAATTTTGTTATCAAAACAAAGATTATAAGACTATTCTTGTAGTCGCAGACCGACTACCTGAAGAGTTACTCGCCGAAGATGACGAACTTCTTCGTTGGCGTGACACAGCTGCGACTCGAAGTAGCGATGAGTAAGATTTCTGAACATCTTGATTCGTTTAAGCAACGGATACAAATATACCCTCAACCAATTGCATTAGCGCTAGGTCGAATAATTCGCGCAGAAGATGAAAGGGAAATAGTTGATTCTAGTCTGAGGGCTGCAGAGGTTTTGGCACGATATCTTGCAGCATTATCCATGGCGTCATTTGCAACTAGGGTTGATGTCACTGTAAATCCACCACCTGAATATAATAATTTTCGTGGTAATCTCTCATTTGGACATTTTGCCGATGTGCTTCAGGGAACTGCTAGAGCTAATGTTATGCATCCCTTGTCGCGACAGTTTTCAGCCGCATTCCGTATCGATAGTCCTGGATATTTAGCTCTTAAGGCGCTTGTTCAGTTACGCAACCAACTTGGGCATGACCTTGGCAGTCTAACATGCGCAAAAGCACAAATTGTGCTTAGGGATAACAGCCCAACTTCCCATCTTGCCCAAATGCTTGACGCTGCCGCTGGCCTTTTGGAATTGCCACTTTTTTTCTTCGAAGATTTATCGCTTGTTAATAAGCGTCTAGTTGCAAGACGGATCTTGTTGATGGGTGAAGGTGAACCCATGCCTGATTTTGTTGAGCCTACTGCTATGCTTGACTCGCCCAACGTTGTTTATGTTGGGCATGATGTCGGCGCTGTTAATTTAAAACCTTATCTACATTGGGGTGTGATTGAATCAAGGAGTAGTCATGGACTTTATCTGTTAGACGGTATTAAAAATGACATATGTTATGTAAGTGTATGGGATGATGAATTGAGTATTAGTAATCAGGCTGATAATTTAATCATTTCTGGTAATCAGGTCAGGGATCCAGAATATGCCATGCTTAAAGGTGGTGTGAGTTTTCTAGGTGAATGGATGGCTTTAAAAAAAATTAGGCTACAACAAGCCTTGCCAGATTTAGTACCCGTTCCTTGGTCGGATTTTGATATGAACTCGGTTCGCTGGTATGAGAATATGTTAACTCATTCCAAGCCCGAAAAGTTACATAAGCCGGGAAGTATTATTACTAAGTATTTACTAGATGGGCGTAACGTAGTTAGCCGAAGCGAGATGCGACAATTACAGTTACTCTTTGGCAATATTAAGACTGTATTTAAAATTCTAAATCGACCTACCTTAGATTTGAGAGCTACAGATTCATCCCAGAATATCAGATGGGTTGAACGTAAGGAATGTATATCAAATCTGCTTGATACATTAAGAGACACAATCGATTTTTTCAGTAAACATGATGGTATCGGATCACTAAATCTAGAAGGTTTCACTGCCACTGGAGGAAATGCTGATTATATCGCTATGCGTGAGTCATTAACCAATTTGTTGATACACCAGGATTATTCCAGTGGCCCAGTTGCACAAATTGAAATAGGAAAACATCTTACATTGTTTCATAATTTCGGCTCATCGTTAGTTAGTATTGAGGGTCTAGTTGATGGAGGAAGGAGCACACCAAGAAATCCTCTCGTTGCTCGCGCGTTTCGTTTGATTGGTTTTGCTGAGCTAGCAGGTTCTGGGTTGAGGGCTCTGCATAAAGCTTGGCGCCAGGAATTGCGTAGGCCACCCGAAATCGATTCTAATATCAGTGCTAATACTTTTACAATTAGCCTTGATAATCGTCCGGTTGCTCCGGCCATTGATGCATTTTGGTATGAGAAAATAGGTGTGAAGGTCAATCCAGAGCAGGCAAAGGTCTTGGAAGTGCTACACGCCCTAGACACCCTAACGGTATCTCAGGTCGCCTCTGGTGCCAATCTGAGACTAACGGAGGCCCTGCATGCCTTGTCCTACCTTAAGGTGCAGGCACTAATCATCGAGGCAGATGGACGATATCACTTACGTCCAGATTTGGCGCCACTGCTCAAACAGAAGGACTCGAACGAATGATGGAGTCATCTGAACAGTTCACTGATGGGGCCTGGGTTTGGCATCAAGCTTTACGGCTGCCTTGTCGGATTATCGATGCTAACTATATCTGGGGAGATATATTTTATCGTGTCTGGTTTCCGGATGGTAATCAGGTCGAAAATGTCGGCACTCAAGAATTGGCTCCGCTGAGTGAAGCCAAGACGAGTTCGATGGCTCGCCTGCGCTATATCTTGTCTGCGGCCGCTATCGGAAACGTTTTGAATCAGGATGTGCTGCTTGCTCCGAGCACGACATCAGTCGTCCCATTGCCCCACCAACTTGAGGCCTTAAGAAGGGCGATGTCGGGCGATCGCGTGCGGTATCTTTTAGCTGATGAAGTCGGGCTGGGGAAGACGATTGAAGCTGGATTAATCATGCGGGAACTTAAATTGCGCGGGTTGGCTAAGCGCATCTTGATTGTCGCTCCCAAGGGGCTGGTTAAGCAGTGGGTTCGGGAAATGAGCCAGCATTTTAATGAAGAATTTCACTATCTGTCGCCGGCAGATTTCCCGCAATACCGTCAGATTCTGCCAACAGATAATTTCTGGGAATCTAACGACCAGGTCATTTGTTCACTCGACTCCGTCAAGCCGCTCGAAGCGAGGCAGGGCTGGGATGAAGCGGAGCTGAAGGCCTTCAATAAGGACCGTTTTAATGACATTGTGGCCGCCGGCTGGGACCTCATCGTTGTGGATGAGGCCCACCGCATCGGGGGTAGTTCTGAGCAGGTGGCCCGTTACCTTCTGGGGAAAGGATTATCTGAAGCTAGCCCCTATCTGCTTCTGCTGTCGGCCACCCCGCACCAAGGAAAATCGGACGGCTTCCATCGTCTTATCAGCTTACTCGATAAGAATACATTTCCTTCTGTACAGAGTGTGAGTCGCGAACTCGTTCGACCGTTCGTCATTCGGACAGAGAAGCGTCATGCCATGGATGAGAAGGGTGCGCCGCTCTTTAAGCCGCGGCAAACCCGCTTAATCGGAGTTGAGTGGGGTGAACACCAGGATCAACGTAAGCTTTACGAGGCGGTCACTCACTACGTGAGGGAGGGTTACAATCAAGCGCTTCTGGAAAAAAAGTCCTATCTCGGTTTCTTGATGATTCTGATGCAGCGGTTGGTCACCAGTTCCACTGCCGCGATCATCTCGACGCTAGAGAAGCGACATGTTGCCCTTCTGAATGACCAGCGTCCGGTTGTTCCTCCTTCTGCGGAGGAGGAGTGGCATGACCTCGATGGCCAGGAGCAGTTGGAAGCACTCCTGAAGATGCGCGTCGAATCTGCGCGGAACGAAGCCATCGAGGTTGAGGCTCTTTTGTCGCTGGCTCGGAAGGTACAGGTCGCTGGTCCTGATGCAAAGGCAATGGCGTTGATGGAGTGGATTTATCGCCTACAGCGCGAGGAGGGCGACGCGGATCTCAAGGTACTCATCTTCACCGAATTTGTACCAACCCAGCAAATGTTAACTGGTTTTCTGTCCGAGCGTGGGCTTGAGGTGGTCTGTCTCCATGGCGGGATGACGATGGAACAGCGTGAGGTCGCAATGCGGCGTTTTGCAGGCTCCGCCCGGGTGCTTGTTTCCACCGATGCCGGCGGCGAAGGCCTTAACCTTCAATTTTGTCACGTGATCATTAATTTCGACATGCCTTGGAATCCGATGCGGATTGAGCAGCGGATCGGACGCGTTGACCGCATCGGACAGCGATTTGTCGTACGGGCCCTCAACTTCTTGTTTGCCGATAGCGTCGAGTTCAGAGTCCGCGAGGTTCTTGAAGGAAAGCTCGCCGTCATTCTGCAAGAATTTGGCGTCGATAAGACCGCTGACGTCTTGGATTCCGGCCAGGCAGGCAGGGTTTTTGATGAACTATATGTGGAGACAATCTTGCATCCAGAGGAGCTAGCCCGACGAGTCGAAGCTGCTGCGCAAACTCTCCGTGGTGAAGCGGCTGAATTGAAATCAAAAAAAGACCTACTTGGCTCAAATGAGGGTTTGATTGCGGTGGATGATGCCATGCAGCGTTCAGTCCGCCTATGGGTCGAACAGATGACGCTTTCTTACTTAGACGCATTTGGTGGACGTTACGTTCGTGAATTAGGCCACTGCACGATTACATGGCCGGGAGAGAGGCAAGCCGAGGCTTATAGTTTCGAATCCAACAAGTTCGGTAGCAGTAATCGGGAGATTGAACACCTTCGCCTCGGACACCCTAAGATTACAGAATTAATAGAAAATCTCCCAAGGTTCTTTCCGGGGATGCCGGTGCCACAGGTTAAATTTAATTCAGATGGTTCGACATTCGATGGCTGGTGGTCGCTTTGGGAAGTTAAAATTAGTGCGGAAGGTAAGATTAGCCGACAGTTCATGCCTCTATACCAACATGTCGATGGTCGATTGTTGGCACCTTCTGCCCGGCATATTTTTGAGGGCCTATGTCACGATGCATTCAATATTGTCGGAGGGGTAGCCCATGCGGAGACGACGGCGCCCTTGGCAGCCTTATCGGCAGCCGCCTATGAATTGGGGCAAGATCAATATATTTCCATGCGGCAAAAGCATCAGGCACAACTTAGCCTACATTATGATCGCCGCCGCCACGGGTTCGCTGCCAAGCGAAAAATGCTTCAAGCGCTAGGCTTGCCCGAAGTACGTCAACATCGTCTGGCAAAATTGGATAGTGAAATCGCCCAAGCTGAACTTGACTACCAGCGAATGTCCCAAGTCAAACCGCAGCTCAGTCTCTTGCTGCTCATGAAGATTTCCTGAGTATGTCATCCTGGCGCGATTCGGTGATTCGAAGTTTTATTAGCAACCGTGCGAAGATTACCGTCGTCGCCGACCCTGATGGCTTGTTGCGTGATCCGCAACTCGCCCAACGGATTTCTGAGCAGGGCTTCGTCCTCATCCAATTCATCGATCCCATTACGTTTCGCTACGATTTCGAGAGTCGGATTAGAAATAAGTGGGATACCGGTGAGCCCATTGAATTGGTGGTCTTTTTTGCCCCCGGGAATGAGGGTTTTAATGAGATCCCTGCTGACATCTTGAACGGCGCTTTACGCTTAAGCTTCAACTTGGCCGAGTTATTCAATCTACTCTCGTATGAAGTCGTCACCCAGCTTGAGAGTATCTATTTTGACCGTCTCTTTGATGCCCAATCTGTGCTGGAGACGAGGATACGTTTGGATGAGAAGCAGACATTAGGGTTTATTCTCAGGCATGTCTTTCAGACTGAGCCCGCCGTTCTCAAGGACGTTCCTGATTTATTGCGGGTCTTATGCGAACGACATTACGGAAAAATTAGTCTCCCCAATGTGCTTGACCATTACTTCATCTCAGAATTGCGACGTAACGAGAAATTTAAACCGTTCCCCTTGGAGCAGATTGTCCCGAGCGCGGCTGCTTTTTGGGAATTTCTTAGTGAGCGTTGGGTAAGATTTGTTAGTCAGGTGACTAACCCTATGCTTAACCTGACAGAGCAGCCCCAAACCATGATTTATGCTGGCCCAGAACTGCTCCCCTTTGAGCACGACTCTTTCCGAATCTATCTTGATGATTTATTTTCGGCTGGATTACTACGACGGTTAACTACACCCGCTCCGACTTCACCAGCTCTGGCTTGGGTGCGCTGCGGCATGGCGGATGTTTCGCCGATTCAGCCGACCGCAGCTTTACTTGAGGCCATAGCCTCCGCCGAGAAAGCAGTTCCACCGCCAGCGGCATTACCCAAGCAATGGCTAGATTATGCTATGCGCTTTGCCTCAATCCGCCGTGTCTGGTCGGAATCTCCGATTGAGACTCGCACTAAATGTCGGGTAATATATACCGCATATCATGCCAGTGTAAACGCAGCCTTTTGGACGTGGCTTTGTCAGTTTTACGGAGGCCTATATAACTACCCACCATCTAGTCCTTTGATGGTTCACCATATCCCAGGATATATGAACTACCAACTAAAGGTTAACCAAACTAAACGAACAGCCTTCATTTTGGTTGATGGGCTTGCTGTCGATCAATGGGGAATTTTGCGGGATGCGATTCGGATGCAAGGTGTGGATGCATTGATTGAAGAAAAGACCCTCCTTGCATGGATTCCAAGTATTACGCCGATTTCCCGTCAGGCTGCCTACTCCGGCAAGATCCCCAGACATTTTGGAGATAGCCTCCATCGAACTGACCGCGACGAGGCAGGATGGCGTCAGTTTTGGGGAGATCATGAACTTCTGCCGCAGCAAATTGCCTTTGCTGCTGTTGCCGGTGAAGCGCCTGACGTCGCAGAGATTACCAGCCTCATCACGGACAAGACTGTCGTGCTCGGGGTGACTCTGTTTAAAGTCGATAAAATCATGCATGGCATGCAGCTTGGTGAGGCTGGCATGTCTAGTCAGGTTAAAGTTTGGGCGGAGCAGGGCTTCTTGGCTAAGCTTGTCAGAACGCTGCTTACAGAAGGCTTCGAAATCATACTTTCTGCCGACCATGGCAACACGGAGGCGATTGGCGTCGGGGTCCCGAAAGAGGGGAAGCTCAGCGACAAGGGCGGTGAGCGGTGTCGTATTTATGCCAATCAGGCCTTGAGTAAGAGTTGTATGGCTAGCCACCCTCAGAGTCTTAATTGGTTAAGCCCAGGCCTACCTGATGATATCAGCGTTTTGCTGGCGCCTCCCACGGAAGCGTTTTCCCCTCAAGGGCTTAACTTGCTTTGCCATGGCGGTGCCACCATTGAAGAAGTTTGTGTTCCATTTGTAAAAATTACTCAACGATGACTATGTCGCACAAAATTGTTTTCAGAAGAAAAGTAAGAATGATTTGGTTGGAGCAGGCATTAAGTATTTCTGCTAATCAGGGCACTTGGGATTTTGCTAAAAATATATTAGAACCTCAAATAGCTGCTGAAAACTCAGGCAGAGAGACTATATCTAAGGTATTAGAACATATAAAAAATATTTGTTTTGAGCCACCCGAGAATGCTAAATCTTTATTAATCGACGCTTTAAGACTATGTAATACCAATACAGTTCCAACAAGCATACTATGCTGGGGTATGACAATTGCTGTTTATCCATTTATTGGTTCGGTTGCATCAAGCCTAGGTCGTTTATTTAAACTTCAAGGTAGTGTTTCAAGAAATGATATTCAGAGGCGAATGTGTGAAAAATATGGAGATAGGGACTATGTTAATCGTATTACACTTTATACAATAAGTAGTTTTCTAGATTGGGGTGTAGTTAATTCAGAGGGAAGGTCTGGATTTTATTTTGCAGGGAGGAAAGACTGTATACACTCTCCCTTATTAATATCATGGCTATTCGAAGCAGTTATGATTTCTCAGGGCCGCGAGCAAATGGCTGTTTCTGAGATTCTATCCCATCCTGTTATTTTCCCGATCGTTATGGATAACTTCAATTCCCAGTTTATTTTATCTAATCAAAGATTATCTATAGTTCGTGAAAATCTAAACGAGGATTATGTTAGCATTACTAATATAAAATAAAATCTAGTTTACTAAAAATTCGTCGGCGCCCATTTCCTTGAATTGATCGGGTGAGTGGGTGAAGAGGATGACTTGGATGCCTTTATCGGCAGCATGATTGAGCATGCGGTACACCTTGTTAAGATTTTCTTGGTCGGTGTAGCTAAAGGTATCGTCAAAGATGATAGGGAGCTGTCCACCGTGCGATGCACTTAGTACTTCAGCCATGGCTAGGCGTATGGAGGCGGAGAACTGTTCTTTGGCTCCTCCGCTCAGCTGTGCAAAGTGAATTCTTGAATTCTGGCCTTTCATAGGACGGACCAGGACGGGTTCGGTAAATTCACCCTCACTCTGGGTCATATCGATGAATGCATCCTGTCCGAAGATGATTTTGGCATAATCATTAATTTTATCAAGAAGCGGGCCGGTGAACGCCTTATTGAGTTCGGTCTGAGTCTGTTCAAAAGTATCGCCCAGTAAACGGATTGCTTCGGCGAGATTGTTTTCACGATCAAAGTCGGTCTGTGCCGACTCGAGTTTAGCCCTTGCGCTTTCGAGTGCAACCTTAGGGTCTCCCGCTGCAAGGAGGCTAACTTTACCACGATTAGTGTTGGAGGCTGCCTGTGCCTCAATGAGCGCATCAGTCGATTTTTCCAAGCTAACTTTCTTCATCTTGATTTCACTACGAACCTGCTCAGGTGAAAGCTTTTTAAGTTCATCCGCCTGCATAATATAACGTTGCTCTAATTGTGCCTTGGAAGTTTCTCGAGCGGAAATCTTTTCTTCCAGTCCTGATAAATCAGTATGAACGAGAAGAATACCTTTCATCTTTACTTCCTCAATTTCAATTTTGGACTTAATTCCTGAAACTTCCTTTAATTTTTCACGTTCGTTGGATTCAGCTTCATCAAATAGTTTCTTGGCTGAATCATTGTAGTCGCCTTTCAGTTTTGCGTTTTGAATAGCATCTGAAACCGCCGTTGCGAGCTCAGCCTTATTTACAATCAATGCTGCTTCGTCTTCAATTTTAACATCTTTGGTGTCGGGACACTTAGCGACATACTGTATTAATTCATTACCTAACTCTTGCAGTTTAGTTTTAATTTCATCCGTCGAGATTTTGCCGCGTTTCTGGGTTAGGAGGAGAATTTCTCTATTAATACTCTCAATCTTACTTATATTGGCTTCTGCTTCAGCAAGAGTTTGGATTCCGAACTTACGGAATTCAGCCTCAACTTTTCTAATCTCATTCGTTAATTTTTCACGCTGGGTAGTAATATCACCGTTTTTGGGAGAAATTCTGAGGGTGGTGTCTTTACCGATTTGAATCTGAGTACTATCAACGATGATTTCACTTTTACCTTCGGCTAGCGGGTTGCTGCCGAGAAGAACTTGAGTACTAGATTTTTCGACGAGAACACTGACACCCATGGCCTCAAGGCTAGCTTTGATTTTGCTTACTTCGTCGGTTAATTTAGCCAGAGCTGTAATTTGTTCCCGAGTAATGGCAGGTATGCTGGCAAGATCCCGCTGATGTTGGGCAATTTGGTTATCAATTTCTGTCGTAATTTTGAGATGATCTTTAAGGGTGTTATCTTTCTTAATTAGTTCGATTTTATCGATACTAGATTGAACAAAAGTTGCCTTCTTTTGTAATTCATCTCGATCGGCGTAGGCTTTGATGGCGGCTTCATTAGCGGCTAGGTGGGTATTTTTACGATTAGTTGTTTCTTGGCTCAAGGTTTGAAGGTTGGCTTCAAATCCTTTAATACTATTCTTCAGTTCTGAAACAGATTTTAGAATATCTTGGATTTCGTTTTTCTGGTTTTTGAGTAAGAGGAGCTCAGCATCTAAATTCTTAATGTCTGATTTAATGGGTAAAATATCTCTTTCGATGACTTCGATTCTCTGAAGCTCAGACTCGCTTTTTGAGAGGGTGTCCTTTAGTTTTGCCTGAAGTGCATTTTCTGAATTAATTCTCTCTTGGGCAATCCGGATATTTTCCAGTGCTTTTTGGGTGTCATCAAATTTACTTTGGGCGTCTGCGCATTTAGCTCTCGCTTCATTTAAGCGACTTTCTGTTTTAACAGCTAAACTCTTGCTTAAGAGTTCTCCTGTTTTGTTGCTAAATATATCATTGCGTTGATCGATAAAGCCTTTGGCGAGGGCTTGATCTTTGGACGACTGAAGGACTGCTGAGCCTCCGATGCTTTGCATTGCAGATAGTAGCTCTTGGTGCGGATAGAAGTTTTTGTTGACCGGATTATCCATGTTCTTGTCCTGCCATGACCATAGGTGTGCCCACTGTGTAATGATTTCGGAGTTTTTGACATCAAGCTTGGTGCCGATGACTTTGGAAAGTTCCTCCTCGGCTTCGTCGTCGGTGTAGACTTGTTGATTTTCTATGCCGAACTTAGTCATTTCCTTTTTAAGATAACGTTTAAAAAGAATGTAGGCTTTGCCTTCCTGTTCGAATTTCAGGGTTATTTCGGGTTCACCTCCGAAATTAGACTGCATTTTACTGCTCATGGGGTTTTTACCCTTTGATTTTAAAAAGAGTACGCGATGAATCGCTTCGGCGATGGTTGATTTACCGCATTCATTTCTTCCGCCGATGACTTGTAGTCTCGGAGAGAATTTAACTTCGATTTCTCGGTGGATACGATAGTTCTTAATGGTAAGACTGATGAGGCGCATGGCTTAAGATTGGTAGGTTGAATAAAGCTCGCGTAGGGCGATGCGGGCTCGACTGGATTCAGTTGGGTTGTTGAGTAAGTGCACGAGTTTTTGTGCCACTGCTGCGATTAAGGGGTTTTGGGTGTCGTTACACAGTGCACTTATTTCTTCTTCGGTTGGGGCAATGGTCGTCTCGTTTTTGAGTTTTAGGCGTATGCTGCGTGCTTCGATGCGTTCAATTAATTTTTCAAGTTCGTGGGAGGCAGAAATACCTAGTGAACCCTTGAGGTTAATTTTGATAAGGACTTTATCGGTGGATGCTAGATGCTCATCTACTATTTTGGATTCTAGTTGTGCGACCTCATCGTCGTGGGTGAATTGATGTTCAAAGGAAACCCAATTAAGAATGGATGTTCTTGTTTTAGTGATAACAGGTTTTTGTCCTCTGGAGGCCACCACTTCGAGAATATTGCCTGGGTCATTGTTTTCGCCTTTGGGGAAACGATCGATTTCAGGTGTGCCTGAGTACCATGCTTTGTCGGTTACGCTAGTGGTGCCATGCCAGTCACCCAATGCGATATAATCGAAATCATCGGCTGCGATACGTTTCACGTCTATCAGGTTAGATTCGCCTGGCGCATCATCTTCTTCGTCGGACGAAGACCCAAAGCCTTGAACCGTGCCGTGCGCTAAAATGATGCGTGTTTTAGATGCGTGCTCAGTCGGGTGTACACTGGGGTCGCGTAGCCATGCCGTAAGGTCGGAGGTATCGCTTCTTCGGAGAAGAGGGCAGGGATAGATAACTACGTCACCATGGATGACGAGGTCTCTGCTGAGAATGATTTTAACTTG
>Ga0214921_10005329_pt1 | contig 18223 bp, 22 predicted proteins | sample LL1505_MetaG_FD_177992 | JGI IMG/M metagenome (GOLD analysis project Ga0214921, IMG submission 177992) | Freshwater microbial communities from Lake Lanier, Atlanta, Georgia, United States - LL-1505 | ecosystem: Environmental > Aquatic > Freshwater > Lake | place: USA: Georgia | collected... | reverse complement strand
GTAATCCATCTTCGGATACACTTAATACACCTGTTTTTGGTTCTTTATTTGCTGCTAATATTTGACCGAATTCTTCAATTGGGAATTTCAGCTGTGCTCCTGGTACTGAGGATAATGATGTTTGTAATGTGAAGTTAACTTTGTTGGTATGTTTTTCTACCCCACCTAATGTGAATTTCATTGCTGGTTTTTCTTCTACATCATATCCTTGCTCTATAATGAATACGTCCGTGCCTAATGCTTTCTTTGCTTTAAGGAACTTAGCAATAAATTCAGTATTAACATCAGCAACCATATGATATGTTGGTTCATCAATTGCTGGTACTGATGGGGTTAGCATTATGTCTGCTAAAGCGTATTCTAAATTGTATTCGTTATCAGCAATTAATAGTTTATTAGCTATACCTTTATTTGCTTCAACATCTAATGTTAAGAAGTGATCAGTAATGCCGATTAGCTTTAATAATTGAGATGTGTCATATACTCCGAATTCGCAATCGGGTAATGTTACACCTGGTGCTTCTATCACACCCACTAGATTTTTCTGTGTTGAGATAAATTTGGATGTTAGTGTTTTGTCTGTTACTTTTATTGCAACACGTTCAACTAAACCACCTAAGTGGTATTTTTCAATAACATCTTCTAAGAATAATTTTTTCATAACTTAAATATATAACTTTTATTTTGATTTACCACAGTTTCCACCATGATTTTTTTGGTACTAGATTACGTCTATCTAATGTAAATTCCTTATTAAATACACGACTTGCTATTTTATAGATATTATACTGTTGTTTTTCATCTACTTTAGCTAATCCCACTATTACTGTTACTGGTGCCGTCGTTTTAGTCCCATCCTTTTCAATAATTTTAATTGTTGTATCTACTCTTAGTTGATTTGGGTGGTATTGATGACGGATCATAGCTAATTGAATTTAAAGAATTTGTTAATTTTTGCGTTTAATACGGGGAAATCCCACTTGATATCTTCATAAACGCCTGTTAGCTTATTTAATAATACTGAATTGAATGCATCTTCTCTATCTACATATTTTTCGATAAATTCAACTATAAATTCAGGATCATCAATACCTTTAAATCCGATTACGTCAATATTGAAGGGGTTTGGTTTCAGCGATACATATTTCATCTTATCGCCTTCTGTGAATAGTGTATATTTTTTGTCTAATTTCTTAAACTTAAGTAAATCATTATACACTACTGCTGCTTTAGTATTAACTGGTGCTTTTAATTTAAATTCACTAAATATTTCTCCTGGTGATGGGCGTTTAGCAATATACGAGTTAATCTGTTTAACGCCTGTTGGTTTAGCTAAATCATTCCAATCCATTTTATCTAATGATGATTTGAAATCAATTATTGCTTTATCAATTTCGGATTTAGGTTTACCCGACATTATTTCTTTTAATAGGTTCTGTCCGAATTTCTTGTATAGTGGAGGCATATTTGATTTCATCAAATCTAATCCCATCATAATCATCTCTTCAGTATCTACACCTTCCTTATTTACAATAAGCATAGCGTAACGACGTTTGCCTGAGTGGTAACTACGTTCAATAACCACTTCCTGCTTTAATTCAAAGTAATGCTCACGATCACTTGGGATATTGAATGATTTCTTTGCAAATTCACCAATGAATATGTTTGCTGCTTTCTGTATTTCGGTTGCTGCTTCTAATGTTGCTTTAATACAAGCATCTCTATCTTTTAAATCAATACCTCTAGCAATTAATAAATCTTTTACTTGTATGAATAGCGAATCGGTATCTGATGTTACAACATAATCAATATCATCTGTTTTTAGCTTACTGTTCATCCATTTATTACAGAATTTAATAGATTCTTGTGTTACACGTTGTCCTGTTAATGTAATAGCAGATGATATCATTTTATGTCCATCTGTATAGCGCCATCCATTAATAGCGTAACAGCCATAAACGTCATTTAATTTAATCTTATATGCGTGTTGTAATCTATTATAGTATTCGCCTAATGCTGTATCGCCTTTCTTATATGCTTCAGACATTAGTTTCTTATAGTGCTTACGCTTATTAAACCAATCAGTTAATACTTCACATACTACTGATGATTTATCTGTTCTGAATATAGCACCTGATGCTGCTGTAATCCATTTATTATTCTCTATCATCTTTACTATCTTACCAACAGTAACCTGTGTACGTGATGTAGTGAAGTTCTCGTTTAGCTTCTCAATAGTAATCATTCTATCTGGATCCATATCAAGTAGCTCTTCGTATGTCCATTGATTATCGTACTTACCATTATTAACAATACGACCTATTAATGTTTCAATACCAATATTGAGCGAGCGAATGATTGAGGGATATAGTGATGTAAAGTCTAAGTCAATAACCCATTGATATAATCCAGGAACAGGATCTTTAAGATAACCACCAGCATAATCATCACCAGTAGATTCTCTTAGTGCAGGATTTATTGTAGTTGGTTTATTTGGCGATACTATATCTTGACGTTTAAGATATGTCAATATAGCTCCATCATTCAATACTGTTGATAGGTATATTTGTTCGTATGGTACGTGGCATAGATGAGAGATAGCTACTGTTAGATCAATAAATTTTAGTTTCTTCTCCAATTCAATAATGATCTCAACGTCACGTAGATTATACTGAATGAATTTATTTATATCTGTTTGGAATAGTTTATCTAATGAGCCCTCATATTCTATCTTACCTAATTTAACATATTTTTCACCTATATCGTTTAATTTGTATGATGGTTCTTGTTTTACAATGAATTTCTTAAATAGCAACATATAATCCAGATGATTAATACCTGCTAATTCAATTGGTTGTGATTGATCCCACTCAGTGAAATTTAATTTACGTAGTGGTGATAATCTAGCTGCTTGATCTTTACCTAACACATTACACATTCTATAGTAAGTGTATGGTACATCGAAGAATCCACTATTCCATCCTGAAATGATAGTTGGGTCTATATATTCCCATAGATTAAGGAAATCAAGTAACATATCTGCTTCTGTATTGAAGCGTCTTATCTCTTGTGTATCAGTAGTTATTGGTGTGATTTGGTTCTTTTCATCTAATATCAGACAATACCATTTTTGCATTGTATTATCATACAGTGCTACTGATGTCATCTTCATAGGAGCAGACTTAATATAGTCAGCCGTTAATGTTCCACCAATCTCACACTCAATATCGAAGTAAACTATATTGTGTTGTTTAGGACCATCATCGCTGTCCTTGTATAGGTCAATTAGTACGCGAGTACATTTATCAACGTCTTGTTCGTATAGGGAAGTGTCGCGCCATTCGTATTTGTTGACGGGTGTAGCGCGTTTACCATCTAATGTCTCTAGTGGACCATTAGGTACTATCTTGTATAGTTCGGGGGTGTATTTGAAATCTAACCAGCCTTTCTCATCATCGCGTAGATGATAGGTGTAGGTAGATCGGTCGTAGTATATTGCTTGATACATAGACCAAAGATATAACTTTTATTTTGCCTTATCAAATTATATCATTGATATCCAAGACGTTCCGTTATAGAAGTATGGTTTACAATTAACACCACTTCCAGACACCATTATACTACCTGTTGGTGAGTGTGAAGGTGTATATGTTATTGGTACTATAGTTAATATGTTGTTAAGTGTTAATATTGTATCTCCAACAGCTGATCCTGATAATGTTAATGAACCTGTTATTCCACTACTTCCATAAAGTGGAACATAACTTGGAGCTACAGAAGCTGTTCTAGCATATGATGCACTTAATGCTAAATTAGTACTTGTAAATATAGATCCTGTAGTAAATGATGATGTTAAGGCATATGAACTACTTAAAGCATAAGATGAACTTAAAGCATATGAGCTACTTAAAGCATAAGATGAGCTTAGAGCATATGAGCTACTTACTGCCCTAGATGAACTTAAAGCATATGATGAACTTAGAGCATATGAGCTACTTATTACATATGATGATGTTAAGGCATATGAACTACTTATTACATAGGATGCCGTTAATGCATATGAGCTACTAAATGATGAGCTAGCATATGATGAACTTAATATTGAATTTGCTCCATAAGGACCAAACACATTAGATGATGTTGCATATGATGCAGTTAATGCATTATTAGCCCAACTTGATGTTCCTAACAATGAACCTGTTATTGTTAGTGCATTTAAGCTACCTGATATTGTATGAGATGAACCTGATAATATTAATGATCCTGTTTGTGTAGTGTTACCAATTTGAATTGTTGATCCTGTGATCAACATGCTACCAGTTACAGTATTAGTTCCTATAATTGTTTTTGATCCACTAATGAATACACTACCAGTTATGGTTTTAGTTCCTACTAGAGTCATTGAACCAGTTACATTTAAAGAACCAGTTAATGTATTATTTCCTATTTGAGTTGTTGAACCAGTTACATTAACACTACCTGTAGTTGTATTTGTTCCTATTACTGTATATGATTGGGATACTATTAAGCTACCTGTTACTAATGATGTACCTATAACATTAGATGATCCTGATGTTATTAATGAACCTGTAATAATATTATTACCAATTATTGTTTTTGACCCGGTAATGAATACGCTACCTGTAATTATTTTGGTTCCTATTAAGATCATTGATCCTGTTGCTAATAATGAACCTGTTATTGTATGTATTCCTATTGTAGTTGATGATTGAGACACAATCAATGATCCTGTAACTAATGCTGTTCCAATTATATTGGCTGAAGATGATACAATCAGACTACCAGTTACTAATGATGTTCCTATCACATTAGATGAACCCGATGCTATTAAACTACCTGTAGTACTATTTGTACCTATTGTAGTTGATGATTGAGATACAATCAATGAACCTGTAACATTAGCAGTTCCAATTAAATTAGTTGATTGAGATACAATCAATGATCCAGTAACAATATGAGTTCCTATTTGAGTAAATGAACCTGTTATATTTACTGATCCTGTTTGTGTTGTATTTCCTATTTGTGTTGTTGATCCTGTTACTAATAAACTACCTGTTAATATAGACGTTCCTATAACAGTTGAAGATTGTGATACAATCAAACTACCTGTTACTAATGATGTTCCTATCACATTAGATGAACCTGAAGTTATTAAGCTACCAGTTGTGATGTTTGTACCTATTGTAATTTGAGAAGATGATACAATTAGTGAACCAGTAATAGTTGTTGTTCCTATTACATTAGCTGACTGTGATACAATCAGACTACCTGTAATTATATTTGTTCCTACTGTAATATTTGAGCCTGTTACTAATAATGATCCAGTAGTAGTGTTTGTTCCTATTGTAGTTTGGGATTGTGATACTATTAATGAACCAGTAACTAACGACGTTCCTATCACAGTAGATGAAGAGGATACAATTAAACTACCTGTAATAGTTTCAGTACCTATTATTGTTGAAGATCCAGTTACTCTTAAGCTACCTGTTATTGTATTGGTACCTATAGTTGTTTGAGATGAAGATACAATCAAGCTACCAGTAATAGTTTCTGTACCTATTATTGTTGATGAGCCTGTTACTAATAAGGAGCCTGTAATTGTGTTTGTACCTATTATTATATTTGATCCTGATGTGGTTAAACTACCAGTAATAGTTTCTGTACCTATTACATTTATTGATTGAGATACAATTAATGAACCTGTTATTGTTGATGTTCCTATTTGAGTATATGAACCTGTTAAGTTAATTGAACCAGTTGTTGTGTTTGTACCTATTGTTGTTTGAGATGAAGATACAATCAAGCTACCAGTAATATTAGCAGTTCCTATTACTATTGATGATTGTGATACAATCAAACTACCTGTAATTGTATTTGTACCTATTGTTGTTTGAGATGAAGATACAATCAAGCTACCTGTTACTAATGCTGTACCTATTATATTAGATGAACCTGATGTTATTGAGCTACCTGTAACTGTATTTGTTCCTACTATTGATTTTGATCCAGTAATGAATACACTACCAGTTATTGTCTTAGTTCCTATTAAAGTATTTGAACCAGTTACGTTTAATGAACCTGTAATTGTAGATGTTCCTATTACTATTGATGATTGAGATACAATCAAGCTACCTGTCACTAATGAAGTGCCTATAACATTAGATGATTGTGATACAATTAAACTTCCTGTTACAGTAGTAGTTCCAATTAATTGAGTTGATTGTGACACAATTAATGAACCTGTTATAATTAATCCATTTGTATATCTACCACTACCACTTACATCTAAACTAAATAGTGGTTTTGGTTGGTTTATACCAATTTTACCATTTGATGTTCCTGAGAATGTATTACTACCTATATTTGAATATGATCCTGTTCCAAATATAAGACCACCTAGGTTAATTGAATCTTTAGTTCCATTAGGTAAGGTAATATTAGTACCTATTATAATGTTGTTAGATCCTATACTGCCAGCTGGCGTTCCACTTGCATTAAAACCTACCAGATATCCTATTAAAGTTGAGTACGATGCACTTATAGCTTGCTGTCCTGCACTTCTTCCAATAAAATTTGAATAATCAGCCTTTGTAGCACCATTTCCCGCACTTGATCCTATAAAGTTTGAGTTATTTGCATTTGTTGCTCCACCACCGGCATCCACTCCTAGAAAGTTGGAGTATGATGCATATGTTGCTATATAACCAGTTGAATATCCTATGAAATTTGAAAATGATGCATTTGTTGCGCTATCACCTGCACTCTCTCCTAAAAAGTTTGAGTTGTTTGCATATGTTGCTGTTAAACCAGCACTAGTTCCTAAAAAGTTAGAACTATTTGCATTTGTTGCTGTTAAACCAGCACTAGTTCCTAAAAAGTTTGAGTTGTTTGCATATGTTGCGTTATTACCTGCTGCTTGTCCTAAGAAGTTGGAATTATTTGCATTTGTTGCGTTATTACCTGCTGCTTGTCCTATAAAATTTGAATTATATGCACTTGTTGATCCTGAACCAGCATTTTGTCCTAAGAAGTTTGATTGACTTGCATTTGTTGCAGTATATCCTGCTTGATAACCTATAAAATTTGAGTATTGTGCATTTGTTGCTTGATAGCCTGCTGAATATCCTAAATATATTCCATAAGTATAACTTCCCGTTTGTCCAGCTAAAGGAGCAGTTGAATACAATGTAGTACCAGATACATTCATAGGATATGAAGATGTTCCTACATTTATAGATGCTGTATTAAGATAAAATAATTGACCTGTTGTTGTGTTGAATGTTATAAGATTAGAGTTTGCTTGGCTTGTTAAACTTGGGAATTTAACTGATCCACTTATTGTAGTATTATTAGCTATTACCCCTACAGTAGAACCTGTAATGGCTACTGTACTACCTGACATATTAGTCAGTAGATACATAAAGTTACCATCAGCTTCATTATAAGCTAATGATGTTCCTTTAATTGTTATTGTATTACCTGTATTGGCTAATGATGAAGAACGCAGTAATAATCCCATTGTGCAGTGTGTTTCCAATAAATATGCAAAGCGAATGGCCCCTCAAATGAGGAGCCATCGTTCTTGGTGGGAAGGCGTGTATTTTAGGAATTTCTTTGCTTATCGCCCTGCCATTGGCCGTCATAGAGCTCTGCAGCTTCACATTCGTGGAAATATATTTGTGCTACGCGAGCATTTTCTTCAATAAATAGCGTTTCATGAACATACATTAATGTACCCATAAATTCAGTTTCAAATCCTGGATCAAATACTGGACTATTAATGATTGCTCCGTTACGATACAATGATGAGCGTTGTTTAATGAATGCTACTCTATTTGATGGTAATTTACATCCTTCGTTAAATGTGATGTCATACACACCTTGATAAAGTAACCATCCTGTTACACCATCTAAATTTATTAAAGCATGTGGTGTATAATTTGTTAATTCGGTTTTGTCTTTTAATACTTTACCGAGTTTCTTATTTATAACCCCATTATTACCAATTTGATTTACTTGCTTAAGTGTAAGATCAAATCCAACTTGTGCTGGTTTACCTTTACTGTGTTCTAATTTCAATAGACCTTCGTCTATAATTTGTTGTGCGTTTAACATATTTTATAATTTATTATATTTCTTCTGCCACTCCAAGTCCTTCAGCTATGATTAATACTACACCTGCCATCCATAGATGACCAAATGCTAACATTGAGTATGCTGCTATTCTAACAGCAGATTTAACCATACTAATTCTGAAATGTTTGTTTGATTTACTTTCTTTTGGTTGCATATTATTTCATTTTAGTTCCGTTAACTTCAATTGCGTGTAAGAATTCTTCACGAATTAGATTATCTTTTTCCATAAACACACCACTAAATTTATTTGTAGTCATTACAGATGGATGTTTAATACCTCTATGTGAGCAACATGTATGCTTACAAGCAATACTTACTGCTACTGATTCACAATTCATTTTAGATGCTAAATAATCATGTATTTGTTGTGTTAATGATTCTTGCATTTGTGGTCTACGACTGAACCATTCAACAATACGGTTTAATTTAGATAAACCGATTACATTCTCACCTGGAACATATGCTAATGTAGCATATCCTGTAAATGCTAGATTGTGGTGAGCACACATACTGACGATAGGAATACCTGACTGAATTACTAATCCATCATAACCATCATCGTTAGGGAATACTGTAATATTTGGTTCGTCTGTAATTGAACCTACGATTAGATCCTTAAGCCATGCTTTAGCAACACGACGTGGTGTATCTACTGTTTGTCTATCAGCTGTATAATCGAATCCTACTGCTGTAAGGAATTCGCCGTATGCTGTTGTTGCTTTTTCTATCATTTGCTCTACTTCTTCTGGTGTGCGAGCTAAACTACCATTTGATTTACTTAGTAACTTCATTGTTTATTAATTGTGGATTTGTTTCTAAAATATTTGCTATTGAATATACGATCTCTTCTGCGTCAAAGGAAGTTTTCCAATCACATTCTTCACTAACTTTATCTACCCATTCCATGTAGAGTTTATATAGTTCGTCTTTGTCTATTTCTAGACGTTCAAAGGCACCGTCTGGGCCTATTTGAAAATTGTCTGATATCATATTATTATTTTAAAAAGTGTCCGAGAAAACGTTTAAATTTTGCCATTTGAACGTCAAATACCATTTTTGCTACTCCTATTATTATTAGTACTAGGAATGCTGTTGCTATTACTTGTGCCATATTATTTTTTTACTACTTTAAATAATGCTTTTTCTATTTGATACCCATTGTTAATGAAATATTTTAAACTATCTGTATTACAGTGAGCGTATATTGCTTTATCTGTTTCTTTAATCTTTGAATCACGGTAGTTCCAAAGCAATTTATAGATACCTTTATTACGGTGTGCTTCTTTTACAAACGCATGACATAGATAAATTACAGAATGGTGTTCTACATACGATACTATTCCTACTAGTTCAGTTTTTATAAAACATCCATAGTATGTAGCATGTTTATCTAATAGATCTGGTTTAATGGTTTTAAATTCAGATTCTACTTCGTCGTATGTAATTTTTTTAATTTCCACTATACGTTTAATGTTTTATTTATTTCGTTTTTTTCTATTATCAGTAACCCACATCGGCTGTAAATTATCTAATGAATTTACTAAAGATATTTTGACATCCCAATCAAATTTACTAACTGCTTTTTTATGATCTATTTCCCAACATCCTCTTTTTCCACCGTAATTACCCCAATTCATTCCTTCACTCCATAACGATTCAATATGTTCTCTAAGTTGTTCAGCTGAATATCCTAGTGATTCTATTGTTGTTGTTTGTTTATTTTGTTTTAATCGTTTTAAAGCGCCTGCTAATTGATTTCGCCAAGCTATAGTCCACGGTTTTTCTTGTCGTTTTTTAGCGTCTGATTTTTTATTGTATTGTTTGACTTTGTCTGGGTTGTTTTTAGCCCATTCATAGAAATAATCTTTATTATTTTCTCTCCACTTAGTCTGTGTCTCTAATACTTTATCTTTGTTATTCTTATACCACTCTTTAGCTTTAGTATTAAGATATTCTCTATTGTTTTCTCTCCATTCTTTAGGTTTAGAAGATGATTGTTGATATATCTTAGAACGTTCTAATATTTCTTCTTTATAACTTTGATATCGTGTTTTAGCTGCTTCAATATAATATTGTTTATCAGTAGTATTATATTGTTGTTTTCTACATTCTTTACAAGATGACATATATTTTATATTTCCATCTTTAAATGCACCTGCTTTACCAAAACACGATATCTCTTTTATTTGTTCACATTTATTGCATTTCTTAGTCATATAATATTATTTATAATAAATATATAAAAATAGCTAAGAAATATAATTTTCTACTAAACATTCAACGTTTTATCCCAGGCTGATATATGCAGGCGTGTAAGGCCTCTGAAGCGATATTTTTTACTCATCTCTAATACAAATTGAGTACGCTCATGAAAGTCAGTTTGACTATCTAGTCCTGGCATACAAACTACATTTTTAAGAGGTATGCTAAATGGTACGACAAAGTCACGGAAAAGTTCTTTAACATCTTCTTCATTTGATATTACAAATTTAAACTGGTAATTGGAATGTTCCATTATACGCTTGATTGCGTCTGGGTTAATACGTTGTTTCTCAGTCATACCTGAGTTAGATAGTTTTGGTGAGCAGTTGATTTGATTTAAACACCACCATAAGTTATTCTCAATATAGACGGTACCATTAGTTTCTATTTCACTAAAGGGAGTAAAGCCGGCTACTATATTATTATGTGGGTATTCTACCCCTTCAAAATATTTAAAGAAATTAACAATAGCTTCCTGATGTCCTTTGATAGTAGGTTCACCACCAGTCCAAATGATATGGATAGTACCGTTTCTAATATCTTCATAGATACCTTGCTCTTTCCATCTATCAATTAGATATTGAAAGTCTTTATCTTCACCTCTCCATAGCCACTGAGACGTACTATCACAAGTCCAAGTTGCTTTACCTTCCTTGTGTAAGTCACCTTCAAATATTTCACCGTCTTCTAATGACTTTTCTTTCATTAGCATATTAGTGAATTTTCTACTCATACCACATGTTAGATTACAAATACCTAAACGAACGAAGTATGACGGTACACCTGTTGATATACCTTCTCCTTGTATGCTATAAAAGTCACTACTAATCAATAATTTGTTTGGATCTATTTTACTCATTTATTTTATTTTATATGCTTCTATTAATTTATCTCTATATGCTTTTTTCTCTTCACCATCTTCCATTTGTTCGTATACTATTAGATCTCTCATTTTAGCAGCCATTTCATAGTCTTGTTGACGTATGTATTTATTTTTAGCTTTCTCTAATATGTTTATGAACATTGTTTGTGTTAGTTCATTAAATTCTTCAAATGATAATTCTTCCATAACTTAAAATTAAAAAAACATCCCTGCCTTTTCAAACAGGGATGTTGGGTTGGGAGATTACGCATTAGCGTATTCAGCATTCTTTTGACGTCTGCGAGTCAAATTATACATTGCGTTAGCAACTGTAGTATTTACTCTACGTCTTCTGTTAACTACGTTAGACAAATGACTAACTGAATAACCTGTTTCGTCTGATAAACGTGTTAAATCACCTGTTTTTTGTCTGTGGGTGAAGAACGACAATTTTGCTGTGCGGTTTAGGTAGTTCGCACGTACCTTAGTTTGATAACTCATAACTATATTTGGGTTTTGTTTACGAAATATGTTCAGCTAATACTTTTTCTACATGGGATTTAGCTACTTCCCATTTAACTGGACCTGCTTCATCAGCGTAAGCTACTGGATCTCTACGACCTAATTTAATAAATGCTTCAATACGTTCTACTGATGATGCTGATTTATAATCACTGAACCATCTTGGTCCTACTGGTGTTTGGAATTGAATAGGTTTGTATGATGTGTTTGTACGAGCATATATGTCATCAAAATCAAATCCTAATTGTTTACAGCAATTCAATCCATCTTTTAAAATACCAAATTTATCAGTAGCAAGATATGGTGTATAATGATATACTAATTCACTATCCCAGTTACCTGTTTGGAATGCTTTCATATCATCATCTCTAAATTCTTGTCTGCAATCAGGATAAATAGCATGATCACCTGCGTGGATTCCCATCGCGATAGCTACTTCTTGTTTTTCACCTCTAGTTGCTATTGATAGTGCTACTGCTTGAATCAATGAACTAAATATTTTATTACGATTAGGTACTACTGTTTCCTTCATGTTAGATTGTTCGTAGTGACCTTCTGGAACATCTGCTCCTCCTGTTACTAATGATGAATGGAGTAAATCTGATAATCCATCTAAACGAATTGTTTGGTATCTTACTAATGGTTTACCTGCTTCTAACAGAATACCATTAACGTATTCAATTAATTGTTGTGCACGTTGTAATTCAATACGGTGTTTTTGTCCGTAATCAAATGATAATGCGGTTACTTTATGGCCTGTAGCCAATAAATGTAATAGTAACGTGCTACTATCCATACCGCCTGATAATGATAATACTGCTTGCTTCATAATTAAAATGGTAAAGTGTCGTTTGCTAATTGTGTATTAATTTCTGTTAAATCTTCTTGTACTGGTGTGAATACCTTTTTAGCATTAAAGCATTCATCTAAAAATCTTTTAGTATAGACCATTACATGACCTTGATAAGCGGGGTTACTAACTGATTTGGTTCCAAATCTTGCTTTTCTAAGCTTAGCATACGCTGCTACTTGTTCACCTAATTTCTTTCCTGCTGCACGACCTAAATAGTCATACAATGATAACATTTCTACTTGATTATTTGACATATTGTTTAAATTTTTGTACGTTGAATATAATATCATCTATTTTGCCACTCAAATCTTCTTCAAAATAATGTTCAAGTTTTTCTTTTGGTTTCCATGTTAAACCACTATCTGTGTATCTATGCCCCTCAGCACCAACTAGAATTGGATTTGATGTATCACATGATTGAATAAACGACCAATCTTTATATGACATAAATTCTTGTGGTAATGAACAACCTAATAAATGGTGATATATTCCTTTATTTATTGTTTTTGTTTGTACTAGTTTTCTAATGAATTCCATTCTTCCATACATTGATGCTTTCAATGGTTCTAAATTAGAATACATATCTTTATAAGCAATACTGGAATGATTAAAAGCGATATGTGTATAACCTAAATCCAATAATGTTTGATATGTTATTATCAATTCACCTAATGATTCTCCTTGACATACAGCCATTAGATTAACGCCATCTGGTATCTCATAGATGTAATTATTTATCCATTCCTTAGCATTACGTAATGTAGCTGCTGAATCATTCCAAGCATCAGGAACAATGAATATATTCGGTCTGATTAGATTAATTTTAGATAGTAGATCCTCTGTTGTGTGTTCTACTCCTTCAAATAAACCATTATCCATAATAATAAAACGTTTATCTAAACGTGCTTTTTGGAAGTATAAGCGATACTGATCGTAGTGATCTATTAGATGTGGAAGACAATAATCATAGTCGTTCCATTCATAACCATAATGCATTAACCCTAAAGGTAATTCATGACTAACCTTCATATATTGCTGTATTTTTATTATGTTCCATAAATTCAACTCGTTTCACTTTCACTCTACCCTTAGAATCACTTTCTACCCAAGGTGTAAATTTATCAAATACAAACTTAGCAAATGATTCTGCTCCAACAGTAGGTATTATTCTTAGTTGGATTATACCCAATTGATCCATCGTTTTAAATCCACCAATACCAGGATCGTCTTCTGCTATTATGGTTGTATGATCAAACATATAATCCATCCATTCTTTAGGACTTAAACCATCTATTTTATACTGTGATCGCTTAGCATGCCCAAAATCCCAAACCCAATTGCGTTCGTCTAGTTCACCTTCAAACCATACTCTGAAGGATACTCCATAACCATGAAGGAAGCGACAGTGTGTGCCTTCTGCTTTCCATTGACGAAACACACAGCTAAATCCGTCAAATAGTTTTGTTGATTGAAACATATTAATCTTTTTTTATTGTTGTTGATTTAAATAGAATTGCTGATAATGCGTTTAGGCCTAATGCTTGTAAGAATGTAATTCCTGGTAATCCAAATATACTAGGCATTAACCAATTCCATAGCCACATTAGTGGTAATCCTAAAATTACTGCTGCTACTGCTATTACTAACATAGCTGTTGCTACTGCTTCAATTGTTGTCTTCATCGTTATTATTTTCTATTTGATTTATTTCAATTAATGTTGTATTGATAAGCGATTCTTCGCTTTTAGCCATTATTGTAGATAATGTGTTAAGTACTTCAGTTAATTGCTCTGGGGTAAGATTAGATATATCCATTTGTTGGATATCTTCTAATTGTTTTTGCATTTCTTCTAAATCCATAACGTCAATTTAAATTATTGTTTTGCCAAAACCAAATTTCCTTTAGTATGTTTGGGAAAGTAAGGACAGTTGATACAACCATTTCCACAACATTTTCCTTGTTGAATGAGGTATAGGGCAGTAAATACTACCCTACCATCCTCATTTATTATATAGTGAATACCTTCTTCTAATTTAGACGATTTCACAAGCTCCTCCTGCACATGCTGCTTGATCAGCTAATGTTGTATTATCATCAAATTCAACTACTGTTGACAAATCAATACCATGTAGATGTTGTACTAATTCATCGAATTTTTCTTTAGTAATATCTTCAAATGGTAATTGTGGATAAGTTGTGTCAGCTGAGAAATATGGTAATACTGATAGGCCATTAAATGTTTCTTTATTATCCCACATCCATTTACCTACTTTTTCCCATTCATCTGTTTTAACTGATACAGTAGCTGATACGTTGTTTGTGTTTGCTCCTTTGCGATGACCTTTTTTAACCCACTGTGTATTAAATTTCTTAACACGCTCTAACATATCAATAACGTTTTCAGTTCTTAATATTGAACCTTCTGGTGCAGATTGAGGTACTGAAATTACTGCTTGTATTGTTGGTTTAAAGAAATCATCTTCAACTAATTCAGGGTGATGAATTGCTAGGTGAGTGTATATGGCTTCGTTTTTACCTACTCTGATACGTCTGATATAGTAGTCGTTATGCCAAGCATGAATACCGCTTGATGTTCCTAATACTAATGAACTAGTACCACTTGGTTTTACAGTAGTAACACGAGCTGCTTTATTAACACCGATTATTTCAGCAACACGAGCGTTTTCTACTTTAGCTAAGTCAGCTGCTGATTTTAAATCTAATCCTAATATAGCTCCTGATCCAATACCTGTCATTCCAACACCTAATAAAGCGTCTTTTTCAGTTGTTTTACGCCATATATCTCTTAAGTAATGAAAGTCAGTGTATGCTGCTTGTAATGTACCTATAAATGCTGCTGCTTCTACTCTAGCGTTTAAATCCGCTTGATCAACTACGTCTGATACGTTTACTTCACATAAATTACAAAATTGGAATGGTCTTAAAGCAATTTCGCAACATGGATTTGTTCCCCAATCTTTATCATTACTGAAGTAGATACCTGGTTCCCCTGATCCACTTAATTCAATTTTCTTCCATAATTTAAAGAATTCCTCTTCATCAATTTTATGACGCATTACTACAGCTGAGTTATTTGAGCGGCCGCGTTGTGGATTTTCTTCCCACCAGTTACCAAACTTACAAGTCAACATTTCTTCATCATCCAAATTAAATAATGCGATTAATGCTGCTCTTCTAATACCACCACTTAACACTGCATCAGCAATATGGCAAGCCATATCATGTGCTTCTAATGATGTTAATTTTTCACCATTTTGTTTACGATCCAATATTTTTTGTAATTGGAATAAACATTCTTTTAATGGTTCAGGGCCAGGTGCTTTACCACCTACAGTAATTAATTGAGCACCTTTTGGTCTGATATCTCTAAAATCAAATAACGGAAGTGCTCCTCCTTGGAAATATGCTTTACAAAGCATTCTTACTGCATCCGCCCATCCTTCAATACTGTCACCAATTAAGTAGCGCTTGTGTTTTACTGGTACTGTAATTTCAGGTAAGCTATCTACATGATGTGTTTGTACACTATATCCTACTCCTGTCCCTGATAGTAATAAAAACATTATTTCACTAAATGCTCTCCAATCATCAATAGGGAGAAAAGAGCAATTAAATATACGAGTATTATTAAGTTCAATGGGTCTTCCTGCAAATTGGAGAGAACGCATTGAAGGCAATACTTTCTTTTCATATACTAGCTTATATACATTTTCAATTTCATCTTTTAATTGAGGAAACTTAGCTTGATGCATTTCCTTATTTCTTGTTACTAACTCTTCCCATGTTTCTCTGCGCTTCTGGCCTGGGAGATATTTAGAGTATTTCATATAAACTGTCAAATCACTTAAAATACTTTGTTCCGTTGTCATTTTTGCTTTGCTTTGTTTTACTTATTTTTAATTTAGTTTCTTCTGTGTGTTTTGTTGTCCAAGTGTTTTTTCTACCTTTTAATGCTTCAGATATTTTTTTACTTCGTTCTGAGTTATTTGTAGCTTTATCTCTTGCTTTTTGCTTTTGTTCTTCTGTTCGCTCATATTTACCTACTCGCCCTTTATTAGCTTTACTAATTTTAGTTTTAGTTTCTTCAGATCTAATTATATTTTTTGCTTTAATACTATTACTTATATTCTGTTTATGTTCTTTACTTAGTTTTTTACCTCTATTAGGAGATTTAACATCTAGTGTTTCATTAAATATATTTTTAGTATTAGATATATAATATTGTTCTTTAGATTCTAATTCTAATATACTACATTCCTCTAGCAGTTCAAAAGTCAAATTATCAACACCATATTTACTTACAAATCTAGTAAGTTGTTTATTATGATGTCTATTATTTTCTAAAGCACTTTTATGATCTTTAAAACGTTTATATAAGTCATAAGCACTACCTATATAATACTTTTTATTTATTTTATTTGTGATTTTATATATCCCACTTTGGATATTTTTATCGATATTATATTCCATAATTATTGTTTCCAATAAATATATGAAATTTTTACTTCATGTACACTGTAGTGTATTATTCTATCTTTTTAAAAGATATTATTTTCCATGGTGATTCTTTCCAATACTTTCCATCAGGTACTTGATGATAAGGGTATGGACCTTTTTCAGGATTCCAATCTTCTAAAGAAAATCTCATTCCTATATAATCAGGTTCATCTGATTTTCTTGAATTTCTATCCATTAAAAAATATCTATCAGGGATAGTACCTGATATTTTTTCTGTATCTACGTAACCATACTCATCTGTTATATATTTTACTTGAGCTGTACCTTCTTTTGTTGTTATGTCGTATATCCATTCTTTAGAAGCAAATGGTTCTTTTTCAGGTGTTATATATGGAGTATTACGTTGTAGATATAGATTCTTAGATTTATATCTTGAAAGAGATTTGATTGAGATATCATCTGGTAGGAAGAAACCATATTTTTCAGTTAATATTTTTATAAACTGTTTATCTTCCTTAAGCATAATATCACTGAAGAAATCAAGAATACCATTAGATTTTAAAGAATCGTTTACTGTTTTAGCTAAGGCTTCTAAATTATCTATATGGTAAACAGTTTGAGATAGATGAATCATATTTACTTTAGGAAAAGCATATGAATTTTCTAAATTATATTCAATGTATATTTTTTTATCTCCACCAGGATCTTTAGTAAATTCTTTTACAGGAATATTATCTATAACAGCTACATTATATTCTTCATATAGTGATGTTTCACCACCACCCATATCATATTCTAAATTAGATATTTTAGAAACATCAGATAAAGATATTTCTTTTATTTTATTATTTTCTATCAAATATGATTTGGGAACAGATGGACCTTGATTTCCATATTCCTTCAATAAGTCTACTAACTTAATCATTGGAATTTGTTTATAAAAATTTCTGGATCGTTCCTGCTATAACTGATTTTGGTAATGCTCCACTAAAACGATAGACTTGTTGTCCATCTTTTTCAAATATAACTGTCGGAACTGAAGATACATTTGCTTCTAAAGCAGCATCTCTATTTTGATCTACATCAA
>Ga0214921_10005328_pt1 | contig 18223 bp, 19 predicted proteins | sample LL1505_MetaG_FD_177992 | JGI IMG/M metagenome (GOLD analysis project Ga0214921, IMG submission 177992) | Freshwater microbial communities from Lake Lanier, Atlanta, Georgia, United States - LL-1505 | ecosystem: Environmental > Aquatic > Freshwater > Lake | place: USA: Georgia | collected... | reverse complement strand
ACGATGGTAGCGAGAATGTTTCACCAGAAGTAGGTGATTCTGTAGAACTCTCTGGAACAATTGACATGATCGAGAATGGCGTTGCCCACGTTAATGTGGAACACGCTATGAGCGAGAGTGAGTCAAACGACAAGTCGGAAGACATGGCCGAAGGCGAGAACTCAATGTCCGAAGAGGAAAAGATGATGAAGATGGCCGAGGAGTCGGATAAGAATAACTATAGCTAATATGCCTATTTACCAGTACGAGGACTCCAGAAATGGGAAAGTTGTCGAACTGGAAAAGGCTGTGGCCGAAAGGGATTCTGTCCCTCGTTATCTTAAACGATTCACCGTCCCGCAAAGATTGAGCCTAGTGGGGGTTGGCGAACCCCTCGACAACCCGCTGGGAGTCAATCAAACAAACTTAATGAAGGGGTACTATCGCCAAGAACAAAAGCTTGGCAGTAGATTCAAAAGTGAGTACACGCCAGATAGTATCAAACGTGCTGCTTTAAGGAGAAAAAAATATGGCGAATGAATTTGTAAGAAGCCCACGCAAGGCCAAGGGAAAAGCTATCCGCTTTGATACCCAAGGTCAGACAAACGTAATTGAGTTTACAGCAAGCTCCAGCGGTGGCACTGTTAACACAGTTGCAACATCCCCTGCGTCCTTGAACGTGACTCTTAACGGCACTTCGTACAGAATTGCCCTGCACACCTAATGTCCCGCGCATTAGACAAATTCCAAGGTCAATACGGATTTTCCGTAGGGACAACTGGAACAGCACCTGCTGGCTACTGGGCGATCCAGATGCTATCGGATACCACGTTTAGCGCGATCAGCGGTAAATATGATGGTACTCTGACTGGCGTTACGATTGGTTCAGGCAACATCATCTATGGCGAGTTCGACAGCTATACGGCTGGAACTGGCAAGGTGATCGGCTACATAGCTGGTTAATGATTCAAGCAACCACACCGCCAAAGGTTCTATCCCTTGGCGGGTGATTGCATTGTAATTTTATGCCAAGACTATCTCTAGGACTAGGAGTGCAGGCCATTCGCAAGGTTGGCGGTGGAGGAGCCGCACCTAGCGGGATTGTTGTTGCTACCACAACCGCAATCGTTCTTTCTGGGCTTACTATTGGTTGGACAGTTTTGAACGGAGTTTACACAAAGTCAGGAGATCCAACTAATGTATTTAATGGTGGTGTTGACGGAGAGGCTACTGGGGCAGTATTTTTCAATTCGGCATATACTGGCGGGAATCGAGATGGTGCGGCAATATGGTATGGCCCAATATTTGGCGGGAGTGGCAATGGATGGCAAATAACCTTTTATGATGACAACAGATTTGCCCTTGGATCAGTAGTATCTGCAAACACAGCCATAGTTCCTATTTCTGGATATAGCAACGCTGCTGGATATACTGGCACGATAACACTCACCGCCGCTTAACTTTATGCCAAGACTATCTCTAGGACTAGGAGTTCAGACGATCCGCAAGGTTGGTGGTGGAGCCGCACCCAGCGGTATTTCACTTACAGCACCAACAATATATGCCTCTGGATTGACATTTCAAAATCAAGACCCATTTTATTCTGGAAGTCTGCAAAACCCATACTCTTTGAGTACACCTGGATATTGGATAGACTCAGCAGGAATTGGATATGTTTTATATGAAATAGGTATAGGATGGACATTTTACTCGTATTCAATTTTTGGCACTGAAGACCCAACCCCAAGCGAAGCATTAGTGGCAACAAATACTGCTCTGGCAACATCTCTTCCGACAACTGGATGGACTAACACAAATCAAAATCTAATTGTATCTGGCACACTCGTAATAAGCACAACTCCGTAATGACCACCATCACCGCCACTTAATGAACCTCATCACTATCTCCATCCTCTGCCTTGTTCTAGCATCCTGCTCGCCACGCAAGGTTGACAATAACCCGCTTCCTGTATATTCGGACATGGGTGCTGCATCTGACTTGGGGGCTACTAAGCCATGAGCGAAGAGCAAGTATGGAACATGGAAGTTAGGCTCGCTAGGATGGAGGAGCGTCAGGTTCAGCTTTACGCTATGGTAGAAAGGTCACTTGCTTTCCACGGGGATGTTGCTAATAGATTAGGTGCGCTAGAACACCTGCGGACGAAGGTTCTGGCTGTAGCTGGAGTCGTTGGGCTGGCCTGCTCAATGGCCTGGGATGTCCTCAAAAACCGCTTTAACGGCTAGGGAGATAAAATGGCAACATTAGGAACGCAGAACATTTCGACTAGTTACGTCCAGCTAATTAAGACTAGCGGTCTTACTGGCATAGACGGAACGATCCAGACCATCACCGATGGCAACAACGTATCCTCCGCGCTTCAGCTATCTACGACAGGCGTAAACTCAACTGGCACGCTTAATGCGGTTGGAGCGACCACCCTGGCCTCCACGCTGGGTGTAACAGCCGCTTGCACCCTTTCCTCTACTTTAGGCGTTACTGGTGCAGTCACCCTGTCCTCTAGCCTAGCCGTCACAGGCGCAGCTACCTTTAGCTCAAGCATCTCTGCCACTACTGGTACGGCTACAATTGGAACTGAATCCGTCAACACTTCCACGATTGGCACGCTTGCAGTAACGAATACTGCAACAATTGGCACATTAAAAGTTGGCGCATCTGGCCCAAGACTTACTGCTGCTAGTTATGGAACGGCAGCGTTTACCCTTTCTACAGTTCAGCCCCATAATTTAGCAGATACAACCACAGGGACATTCGCCCTAACAGGCGCGGCTCTTGGTGATATAGTTATTGGCTCAATTGATTCACTTGGATCTACAACTGGCACAACCCAGATCATCACGAGCTTTTTCCCGATTGCATCAAATGTTGTTAGGTATGTAGTCAACAGCAAAGGATCAACCGCTGGCACAGTCCCAGCAGGAACAATTTACGCAACCGCAATGAGGTTTGTAACTTAATATGTCTAAATTTAATACAGGACAATCTTTTGCTGATGGCGATACAGTAACAGGAGCCAAGCTCAATAACATCACCAGCCAGTTAAATATTTATACAGGTGTTATCTCCGAGCAAACAGCAATGTCTGCAACGGTTAGCACGTTAGACCAGCTTCTTATTGCAGATACCGATAACGGAGATAGCGGTGCGGCCAATCGGATAACAGTGCAGAAATTGTTTGATGACTCGCTGACTAACGGAACTTACACTACCGCCAATCTTTCTGGCACAATCACATCTAATCGCACTGTTGCCACTAGCGCAACGATTACTACTGGAACAATTCCAACACTGGTATCCAACAATGCTACGATTGGCACTACTACTGGAACGGCAGGCGTGTTCACATCTGGCACAATTACTACTGGTCTTATCCCAACCCTTACCGCTGGAACTACAACTGGTACTGCTGGCATCTTTACGTCTGGAACAATTGCTACACTCAATAGCACTACTGGAACGATTACTAATTTATCCACTACTCTTGCTGGTGATTTCACGATTAGCCAAGGAACAGGAACAATTGGAACTTCAAAAGTAACTCCAGCAAATCTTTTGCAACCATTTACAAGGGCAACTGCTGTAGCATCCACAAGCGGAACGGCTATTGACTTTACTGGCATTCCATCTTGGGCAAAGCGGATTACTGTTGCGATCTCTGGACTAAGCGCAAGCGGAAATTCGGCGAATTTGTTGCGGGTTGGAACGTCCTCTGGTTTTGTCACAAGCGGCTACACAAGCGGAGTTACCGTCCAAGGAGCTACAAATGTAGTAGCTTCAGCAAACAATACAAACGGCTTTAATTTTTCACCCACGCCAGCAGACGTAGCTGTGGCATGCGGCATACTGACACTGTTGAATATCTCTGGGAATACATGGGTTCACGCTTCTGTTGTTGGTTTTACAAACGATTCATATTCCGCTACTGGAGGTGGCAATATTGCACTAAGCGGAACTCTTGACCGAGTTCGCATCACTACCGTCAACGGAACAGACACATTCGATGCTGGATCAATCAACATCATGTACGAAGGATAATCCATGATAGCAAGAATTGAATCAAATTGCATAACTGGCGAAGTAAAATACTTTGACGAAAATGAAGTCGAAATTGATTCTAGCTCTATTCCGAGCCAAGAGTAAATGACCCTAACTGAAATCGCTCAGTACGCTGGCGAGAAGGTTGGCAAGACCGACTCGGATACGCTTACCTTTCTACAGAAGGCAGCAAGCCTAGCCTATCGGCGTGTATGGGACTTTGCACCTTGGCGCGAGACTGTCACCAACTCAACCTATTCAGTTGGCACAAATAGGCAGATCACGCTAGGCACAAATGTCGAGACTCCTCTATCGGTAGCTTACAACGATGCAGAGGTTGACCCGATTGATTTAGCAACGATTGTAAGCCAAGACCCAGGCTTGCTTGACGATGCTCGTACTGGAGATCCAGATACCTACCATTTCACTGGTCGCAACAGCAGTGGCGTTGCACAGCTAAACCTTTACCCAAGGCTTGCCACATCTGGCACAATCCCATTGCGCGTAGTGGAGAAGCTAAAGTGCCTTACTCGCACAAACATCATTGTTGACTTTCCTCCGTCTGACTCGGCCTTGAATGACGAGCTTCGCCTGCCCCACGTTCATCACTTGGTTCTTGCCTTGACCCACTCTGATGCACTTGAGCGTGAACGGCAGTATGCTAAAGCGCAAGCCATCACGCAGACTGCTAATATTGATCTTGCGGCTATGGCTAACTACGAGTTGAGCCAGGTTGGTGGTGTGAAACAGATCACTCCGCAAAGTTTAGGTGAGCTAACCATAGAAGAAATGTTCTCGGCGTAAAGGAGGCACTATGCCTTACTACAGCGACAATCTGGACGATGTTCTGGCGTTTGACGGAATCCGTCAATTTAGCGGAGGTCAAGCCAGCGGAATCCAGTCAGATAACTTGGCCGAGAACCAAGTACAAGAGTTAAAGAACATGACTCTATCCCCACAAGGTAGAGTTGAAACTAGGTACGGATTTGCGAATTTCTCCACAGGAGCAACCACAACTGGAACAACATCAGTTGGCGGGCTTGGCTATTACGATACTGCAACCTACGAGCAATTACTTACGGTTTCCAGCGGAAGATTGTTTGCCATAGATAACAGCGGAACCGTTGTACCATCGGGAGCCGCCCAACCAGCCCTTGCAACTTGGTCAGCTACCACATCAACTTGGGGTACAACATTGCGAGTATGGGAGAACGGATATTTGGTTTCAGCCACAAACAGAGTCAATATGATTCAATTCAATGACCTTGAATACTTGGTTGATGGCACTGGAGCCTTGATGGTTTGGAACGGAACAAGTGTAAAGCAGCAGGGTGGGAAGGTTAGGGAAGTTACGGTAACTACGGCTGGCACTGGTTACACATCGGCAACGGCGGTTATTACTGGCCCAGATTTGGGCGGTGATCCAACAACCTTGCTTGCAGCTACCGCTGGCAGTGCTGTGACGGCTGTTACTGTATCGACTAATTCTGGTGGTGGATACTCAAGCACGCCTACCGTGACAATTATAGGAAACGGATCTGGTGCTACGGCAAAGGCTGTTATGGGTATACCTCCAGTTGGTTTGCGTATCTTAGTTACAAGTGGCAACAGGCTATTTGGCGTGGGTAGCGGAGCCGAGCGCAATACCTTGTACGCAAGTGATATTCTGGACGCTGGATTGTGGGCATCAGAGAACAGCATCGTTGTTGGTGGTGCTGACGGAGAAGAAATAACCGCAGTTGTTCCTTACTACGCCAATAGACTAATTGTATTTAAGCCATCTAAGATTTATCAAGTATCTATCCCAACCGATATGACCTCTGCCGCCGATTGGGTGGTTGAACAGGTTAGCTCAACAACTGGGTGCGTTGCCGAGAAGACTGCGATACAGGTCAATTCGGACGTATTCTTTTTAGCTACAGACGGCATTCGTTCATTAAGCCGATCTGTGGCAGACGATTTTACATCAGTTGGGTTGCCACTAAGCGAGATTATTAAAGACGTTATCCTTACCATCAACCCAATTAATATTGGCAAGTCATACGCAATCTTTAATGACAATCGGTATATACTTTCTGTGCCTATAGGTTCGAGTGAGATATGCAATTCAATGATAGTTTACAACACAATTTTACAATGTTTTGAGGGAGTATGGAGCTTTGGAGCCATACAGCTTGCGCAAACTAATTTTGGTGCGTTGGGTCGCAGACTTGCGGCCAAGTCATCCAATGGTTTAATCACAAACTATAATGGCTATAAAACGCTAAATTCAACTGTAGCCAATGACTACAAGGATTCTGGATCTTATTATGAGTCCTACGTTTCGACTAGAGCGTTTATATTTGGCGATCCATTTGCTAGTAAATATGGCAGCCATTTTGAGGTAAGCTTTGATAAGACATTTAGTGAAGACGTGGATGTATATATCCAGCGCGATACGGACTCATCGTTTGTATCTGTGCTTGCCAACCTAGACCCGTCTACCGATGAGCTTCTTCTCCCATTTGTCTTGCCAGCCGTTCTTACTGCCTCGGCAAAGAACAGGGTTGCTAATGATCTGCGTGGCTACGAAAAATGGCGTAACCTAGCAATCAAAGTTGCAAGTTCAACAGGGCAGTTTGCATTGCGTCAAATCATTGCAGCAGCCAACCCAGACACTATTGAAGTGCAGAAGTCAATATGACCGCGCTGGAGTATATAGAGGAGAGTGGCGTGCCAGAGTCGATGTGGCCTAACCTAGAGGCTTGGTACGGCTGGTTCGAGAAGCAGGGCATGGTTGGGATTGTTAAGGATAATGACGGCATTGTGGGCGTGGCTTTGGCTAGGTGCATAAAGGATGGGCAAGAGCCTAATCATTATGTGCATAGCGAAGATGGCGAGAATGTCTTTGTTGACTTGACGATCTCATCAAAAGGTGCTAAATCCTTACGATGCTTGCTGTTGCTCCTTTGGGAGCGTTTTGGTCCCCGCAAGCGGATCACCTTTAATCGTTCTGGCAAACCAAGGAGTTATGATTATATGACATTTATGCGAAAGGCGAAGGTTTAACACTATGGGGTCAGCACCAAAAGCAGCTCCAGCTCCTGCTCTGCCCGATCCAAGAGAGGTGGCACAGGCCAATGCAGATGCGTATCGCGAGAATGTTAATACATACATCAGCAAATTGCCAGAAATGGCTGCTGTTGAAAACAGGTTGCGCTCACAGTATATGCCTCAACAGCGTGCATTAGAACGTCAATTATCTGCACTAGATCAGCAGGCTGGAGTGCAGGCTGGCCTACAGCTAGAACGCCAATACGGACCGCAGAGGACGCTGGAAGGCTTGCGCAGGGCGTATGAACAAAGCCCACAGGCGTATGCCTTGAATCGCGGATTGGGCGATCAGATGACTAGGCAGTTTGCACAGCTTTACGGCCAGAGTCCTTACGGCTCTGTGGAAGAGAACGTGGCTACGAATCGTCAGCCAGGACCTTTTGATTTCTACGGCACAATTGGAAAAAACGTAAGCAATACTTAATTAAAGGCTAAATATATGTACGAAGGACTTGCTGGAGTAAATACAGCCTCAATAAATCCAAACGCAGATTACTATCTTCGTCCACAAGGAATTTATCAAATTGCAGATCGAAACAATTACGAACAAGTAAAAGCTGGTGAGGGAAGACAAATACTGAAGGGGTCAGCTTTAATCCCAATAATAAACCAAAAAACTGAAGAAGCATTTTCTAATAGAGTTCGCGCATTAACTCAGCCACAAATTGATGCGCTACAAGCAAAAGTAGACCAGCAACTTTCTCAAGAAAAAACATACAATTCACTTGCTGAACAAATCAAAGCCTTAACTGGTGGCGAGTCTGGCTATACGGCTGGCGGGGCTGCTGGTCCTGCTGGACCTGGATTTAATCAAGCCTTGGCACAACTTTCCGCTTCACGCAACTACGGATCGTCTGATCTTGGAACGATGCTTAACTTTCAAGTATCCGATCAGCAGATCGTTGACGATTACAACAATTCAAGATCATCGAAATTAGACGATGTCATCAAGCGCGGTAATACGCAGATCGCTGGCATTCAAGAAAGACTTAATGCTGCAAATCAGCTTGTTGCTGGCTTGCCAGCAAATGATGCTCGCAGGACTTCATCCAATGTATTCATCAAGCAACTCAGTGATGACTTAAAGAGCGTAACCAGCGCAGTTACCGAAGCGCAGGACATGCAAAAGAATTTCAAGCCCATTACAATTGATAGCCCCGAAGGACTAAAGGAGATTACTGGATTCCGTTCCTTTGCTCAATTGCCCGAAGAGCGTGCTTCGCAACAGCTTTATCAGATTGATCCAGAATCCTACAAGACCGCTGTTGGCTTAGGTCAACAGTATCGCCAATTGGCTACTCAGCCAATTGGACCTACAACCACGCCAGAGACTGAGCAATTGCGTAAGACCATTGAGGACGAGGCTCTCAATCAGCTACGCCTTGGATCGACCATTGGTGCGGAAGAACGGCGTGGCTACGAGCAATCTATCCGAGCCGCACAGACTGCCCGTGGCAACATCTTTGGCCTTGGACCAGCAGTGCAAGAAGCCGCAGAGATCGGTTCTGCTGGCGAGCAACGCAAGCTTGCACGCTACGGAGCAGCTCAGAACTTCCTTGGATCTGGCTTATCCAGCGGTGATGCGCTAAGAGCTGATATAGCGTTCCGTGACGCATTGCGTCAGAACAGGCTGGGTGCAGCTGCTAACTTTATTGGTGGCGGACCTTCCATCTACAATCTTGCAAATCAGCGCACAGCCCAACAGCAGGGTGCGTTCCAGAGCTACATACAGGCCAATCAACCTCTACCTGGCGGCTTTAACCAACAGCCTTCTACATATCAGCCGTTCTTCCAGGCGGTTGACCAACAGATTCCTGTCCAGCTTACCAATGCGTTTAACCAGCTTTATAATTCGCAAGCTGACTACCAAGCCAGCACCTATGGAGCAAAAGTTGGCGCGGAGGCCAGCATGTATCGTAGTCCATTTCAAAATTTTGCATCTGCGGCTGGTGGGGTTAGTAGTTTGTTTAGCGCAGCTTTTCCAAAGGGGTTTTAATTTATGGCTGAAATAGACGAAGATTTGGTTGACAGCATTAACCAAAAAAATATAAATCAAAGAGCATCTGCGTTTACCGAAGATCCAGTAGATCCAATGCGTGGGACGCTTCGTGGGTTTTTTGGAAGCCTAACTGGAGAAAGGCAAGCGGGAGTAGCCGCCGCTAGGGCGGCACTTGAGGCCGAGCAGAATCGCAAAATGCAGGTTCAGTCTATGAGGGACGAAACCATCGCAAGAACTTTGCAGGAAAAAAGGTTCGAGCAAGAGTATCCAGACCTTGACGTTAACATTGGTGGAGAAAAATACAACATTAGACAGCTTGCTCAATCCAATCCAGATTTAGCTAAAAAACTAGGATCTTTTGCCATGACTCGTGCCGAGAAGAAAGCGCAAGTTGAAATGATGAAAGCAGATGCAGACGAAAGGGCTGCGATGGCCCGTATTGTTTCGGCGCAAAGAAAAATTGAAGAAGAGCAAAAGAAAACTCCAACACAATTTGGGCCGTTTTCTTTTGGGGGACCAAGTCAAAAAACAATTGAAGAGCAACAGCAAAACATACAGACAGAAAGCGAGACTTACGGCATTCCATTAGGCTCAGAACCAGAAGGCTCGGAACCCGCACCAGAAACAAAAACGGGCGCGGCATCAACATGGCTACGCTCAAAGCTGAAATAACAGATCAAGACGAACCCATTGCAGAGGTTCCTTCTTGGAGCGAAGTCAGTTCGCTGCCTGATTTTCAAAAACTTTCCTATCCAGAACAGCGCAGGATTGCCCTGGATTGGGCTGGTGACGTTAAGCGAGAAGCCTCTTATCGGGGCGAGTTTACTGAAGATGAAGCAAAAGAGGTTGATGATTTTGCGGCCAACGCAGTACGGCCAGACATAGAAACCAAGGCTAAAGCTGTAGCTGAAGGAGTAATTCGTGGAGGATTGTCTGGCACTGCTGCTACGCTTGCTGGGCGGGTAGGATTTGCAGCCCCCCTACCAGCGTTCCCCCGCGCCATTGTGGGGCTTGGAGCCTCGGCTCTTGCATCAGCTGGGGTTGATGAGTTAGTAAAGCGAGGCATTGAAAGGTTTGCGCCTGGGTTAACCGAGGCCGCCGAGTTGGCCCCAGAATATGCTACTGGCGGGCAAATCGCTGGCATGGCTGGTTCTGCTGCGCCAGCAATATCAAGAACCTACAAGGCTTTAAGCACAATTGCAAAGGCTGAGGGCGGTAAAGCCGCCGTACAGCAGGGTGCAAAATTACTCGTACCAGCCGCAGCTATAGGAGCAGCAACCGATACTGGGATACGCGCAATTACAGGGCAAGAAATAACGCCTGGAACTGTAGCCAGTAGCGCATTGCTTAATACCCTTTTTGCTGGATATGGGGCAAACACTAGAATTGCTAACTACACAAGAGACGAGGCAAGAGATTTATTTAAAAGAGTAATAGACGGCAAGGGCGGTCTAAAAGACAGCGATGATCTTATGGCTGTGATGGATGAAATGTTTAATCAGAGAGCGATGGGGCGAAGAAGACCACAAGAGGAAATGTATGTACCAGATTTTGAGCGTGCTAAAAGGACTACTGTAGACATTCTTGGGAAGCGAGCAGTAGACAAAACAGAACTTGAAGGATCAAAATTCCAAGCTCCGAAAGATGTAGGCCAGACAATTCCAAGACTTAAAGCCCCCCAGCGTCCAATTCGGCAAGCTACCGTAGTCCAGCAGGAACAACTACCAGAGGCTGGCGTGCGCGGGAACGTGCGCGGAACGCAGGCTGATACGGCTGCAATGCAACGGCGAGGGATTATCACTCCGATGCAGGAAAGCTTGGTCGACCTGAACGATCCAGTTCCGAAGACAAATGTATTTACTATCGAATCCCAAGGCATCAATCGTGAGGCCATCATTCCAGACACTCGCGGATTGCAAGGCGAGATAGTCCGCGAAGGTCCGATTGTTACGCCAAGGACGCAGTTGCCTAGTGGTGAAAGGTTGGCGTTGCCAGCGGAAGGCGAGTTTAGGCCAACAAGGAAAGCAGAAGAAGCAGCCGCAGTAATTGAATTAGAGAAGGGAATGGAGGAGAGGATTAGGCAATCTCCGCAGGGGCAGAGAGCATTGAGGAAAGATTTGGAGGCCGTGGCTGTGCCAGAAGAAGTTGCTCCAGCAGCACAACCAAATATTCCTAAAACTGTGGGTGGCCTGCAATCAAATATAATTTTAAGAGTAAATGAACCCAAGGGAATTAAGCTCGGTCAATACAAATTGCGTGAAGGCGAGCAATTTAGTCCGATAAAAGAAGTTCCATTTGATGACCTCGGACAAGGACAATCAACCGTAAATCAAAAACTTGTCGAGAAATACAAAAAAGATATATTAAGCGGAAAACCAATTGATCCTATTACATCAAAATATGGAGATGTAATTGATGGCTACCACAGAGCATCAGCACTCTATGAGCTTGGATTCAAAAAAATACCAGTTACTTTTGTTGAGGAAAACGAAAGGCTTGCAATTTCTGAATGGAAAAAAAGCTATGGGAATGTTCCATTCCCATCAGAAACTATTAACGAAGTTTCAAAATCATATCCAGATTTTAATAAGCAAACCACCATCCCTCGCCCTATGCGTGGCAAGGCTGGTGAGGCTGGCATGGTTGCCTCTGAAGTGCTGACAAAGCCTGCCGAATTATATAAAACATTCCTAACCAGCACTGGTGATCTGCCCAAATCTCTTTTTGACATTGTCGAGGCAAGGGGAACGCAAACTCAAGCCATGCTAAAACAAGTTCAATTTACCGCCAGGGATATAGAGAGCGAAATAAAAAAAGCGTTAGCACGGACTCCAGCAAAAGACAAAAGAGCAACAGAGATTGATATTCGTCAAAAAATATCTTTAGTAGAGCGCGGCCAAGCTGCGCCAGAAACTCTCCCAGAGAATGTTGCGGGAGTTGTTGTTCAAATGCGCCGACAAATAGACAATCTTTCTGATGCGTTAATTGAGTCTGGTGTTTTTTCCGAAGAACTGCCAATTGAAAAAAACAAGTTTGGTGGATATGATGTGGTTGGTCCAAGCCCAGCCCAGCGAGTTCGTGAAAATAGGGGTGCTTACATAACTAGAACTTACGAGCGCGACTACAATCCTAAATTTAGCGGAAGGACATTGCAGAAGCGAGATGCAGCTAAATACGCTCAAGCTGAGTCAATGTTTCGGCAAGAATTGAAAGCAAGCAGGCCGAATATTACCGAGCAAGAAATTAAAGCAGAACTAGAATTGATCTCAAAATACTCCAAGGAAAATCTTTCTCCTAGTCAAAAAGTTACTGGATTGGGCAAGGATCTTGGAGTTACAAAGCAAAGGCAAGAAATTCCTTGGTATCGAAAGTATTTGATGGGCGAAACAACTGAACCAGTAGCAAATTATGTAATTTCCACAAGCCGCATGATAGAGCTTTTGCAAACCCAGAGGATGCTTAACTCAATCCGTTCTGATGGAATTGGAAAATACTTATTTGAAAAACCAACAGGCAATGCAACCACGGCCATTGCCGCTGAGGGTTCTCAAACTCTGGCTCCACTTAACGGTCTTTATGCAGATCCCAAACTAATTTCTGCCCTAAAAGATGTGGATTCTGTGCCAAACCTAAACTTGCCAGCAAAAATTTATGCCCTTGCGAACTCATGGGTAAAAATGGGAAAAACCGTATTAAGCGTGCAGGCTCAGCTTCGCAATCCCGTGGCAAATATTGCAATTGAAATAGCCAACGGAAACCCATTCTTTATTCCAACTCCTTCTAATATAGGCGCGATCACTAAGTCGGTAAAAGCTATTTGGGCAGATTGGGGTGTTCCATTGGCTCAAAAGCCAGAGTATAAAAAGTACCTCAAGAAAGCCATTAGCTTGGGTGTTTACGACAACACGGCTTTCAATGAATTGCGAGACGTTATTCGAGACGCTCAGGGATTCAGTGGTGATGGGATGGAGTTTGCCACAAAGATACTTGAGAATAGTTTCAAGAAATTTGCAATGGCTCCAATTCGCGGGGCAATGGATACCTATAAAGCAAATGATAATTTTTTTAAGCTAATTGCTTGGGAGCATGAAATCAAGCAACTTATGGACGGAACAAAAATTACGCGCGAACAAGCTGAACCCTTGGCAGCAGAGCTTGTGAAAAATACGCGACCCACATATTCTCGCGTTCCTCCACTCATAAAGAAATTTAGACAACAACCGTTTTTTGGAAACTTTATTTCTTGGCCATCAGAAATTGTGAGAACAATGCTTAATATGGCTAAAGTTTCTTACGACCAAATTCGAACCCCTGGAATGGAGTATTATGGCTACAAACGGGCGTTGCTTGGCCTTGCGACAATTGCTGGAGTTAATTATGCAACTGGCAAGCTAGGTCAACTTATTGCTGGAGTTACAAAAGAAAAAATAGATGCTATCCGCAGATTTGTTGCACCATATCAAAAAAATGCTGAGTTAATGCCAATATCTAAAAACAACAAGGAAATGAGTTACATTGATATTTCCTATACAAGTCCTTGGGAAATTTTGTATCAGCCATATAGAGCAGCAATGAGTGGAGAAAATTTCGAAGAATCTTTGCTTGGGGCAACGCAAGAGTTTCTCGAGTCATACGCAAGCCCAGGCATCCTTACCGCAGCCGCAGCAAGCACAATATTTGGTCAAACTCCGTCTGGTAAAAAAATAAGAAATCCAGAAGATCCGCTTGGAGATCAATTCCTCGACACACTGAGTTATTTTATTCGACAGATTGAGCCTGCTACGGCTAGTCAAATTCGCAGAAACTATTACGGATTCACGGGGCAGACTGATCCCTTGCTTTCTGGCTACGGAAGGGTATACAATGCAAGCGAAGAGGCCCTTGCTTTGCTTGGAGTCCGCCCATCTTCCATAAATTTCGCAAAAGCGTTGGAAGGCAAGTCTTCCAGATTTAACACTCGCATGAGCGATGTCAGCAGAATTTTTACCGAACAATACGGATCGGTGGGAGTAAAAGATCCGAGCGAAATCCGTAACGCCTACTCTACGATGGATCGCCAAAGAAAAAAATTGTTTAATGAGGCCAACAAAGATTATCACGCTTCTATGAAACTTGGGTTGTCACGATCTGAGGCCATTTCAGCTATGCGTGCTGGCGGTATTTCGGAAGCAAATGCATTGGCAATTTCTAAGAACAAATACACCGACTATCAAATTTCAAAAGATTTGAGCCAAACCATGAAAGACACGCTAAAAAACGAAGAGCTTCGCAAGCGAGAAGCCATTGCAAGAGAGTTAAGAATTAAGGAACGCTGATGGCAACCTTTCGCACTAACCCAAGCCGAGACGTTCTGACCCCGCAGATGCGGGAGTCAATGTACAGCCTGCTGGAGAACCGCATGAGAAATGAAAAAATTGCCCAAGAAATTGAACCTGAGATTACTGTGCCTCAAGAGATTGAGGAGTCTCTAGTAAGCCGACCACAAGGTTTGCCAAGAAGAAAAATAATTGATTTCCCTGGTGGGTTAGCTACGCCGACTGACCCAGCTAGTGCTGGGCTTGAGATCGGGCAACCAACTATGACACCAGATGCTTCGCTGGATTTACTTAAAAGAGAAATCAAACCAAAATTAGATGCCTTGCCAGCATCCCCAATGCAGGGAATTGAATCTACATCAACGCAAGACCCCTTGATTGATGTGGCCTTACGCTCAACAATCCAATGGGAAGGCAGAAAAGACAAGCAAGGCAATTTAATAGTATACAATTTGCCAAGTGGAGACATGGGCGGCAATTACGAAATTGCTGGAATTAACAATCGTTATCATCCTAAAGCCGCAAAAGAAATTGCTGCTTTGCCCCCCGAACAACGCGCGTTGGCATCAGCAAAATATGTGCGGGCCTATACCGCGCCATTAGTAAATCAATTGCCAAGCCAAATGCAGGGCCTTACTCAAGACCTTGCTTTTCATAGAGGGCTAACAGGAGCCACGCGCTATATTCAGCAAGGTTTAGCCGACCTTGGTTACAAAATTAGACCAGACGGAGTGATTGGTCCAAACACATTAGCGGCACTTCAAGAAGCCGATTTAGGGCAAGTCAAACAACGCGCTGTTGCAGCTTATCTGAGAGGAGAGTATGCCAAGGCAGAGGCCAATCCAGAACGGGCAAAGTTTATGCCAGGCTTAATAAGCCGAGCAAAAAAATTGTTACAGACTTTTGGCTGATCCTACTTGTGTTGCGTTGTCTTAAAAACAGAGCCGCCAGACACAATGGCAGTTCTGCCTGTTCCAACATAAACTTGCCCGCTTCTAACGCTAACTCCTCTATTTTTGTTGCGAATAAAAGATTCAAGAGCCTCAATAGTAATTCTTCCGTTCGGACCGAGCCAAACATTTTCGGCCTTAATGGTTGTTCCTTCTGGAGTGTTGTACACATCGCCAGAACGGTTGATAAGTCCACGAATAGTAACAGCCGTTTCGGAATCAATAATAATAATGGGACCAGGGCCATCATAAACAGCAGCGCAAAAATTGGACATAGACGGATCTTCGCCACATCCATTTTTAATGCGAGTTTCTTTTATCTTTTTAATAAAATCACACTCTCCAGCACTTGACGCTACCACCATTATCAATAAGATAATAATTGTTTTCATATAAAAAGTCTCTAGCACAAACCGAATGCCGTCAAGGATGAAATTAACATCACGCCAAATAGGTGCAGTTGGGGTAGCTCGCGTCACTGGCGCGTTGCTACGGTGCGGGTACAACGTGCTTACGCCCTATGAGGATTTCGCGGGGTACGATGTGGTGGCAGAGAAGAACAATAAGTTCTTCCGCATTCAAGTTAAGACCGCGCAGACCGTAGAACCTGGGCGCACCAAGTACCGCTTCACTACCAGCAGTGGCAATGGTTTCAATATTCCCAAGCGCGCTATCAGTGGCGTGGATTATGTGGCGTGCTGGGGTATGAACGATGACCTATTCTGGCTGTTGCCAATCGCCAAGTGCAAAAGCATAACAACTAAACTTTGTCCATCGACAGGCCAGAACTGGCGTGTATTCCAAAGCTTGTGAACGAGAAAGAGGCGTGGGCTAAGTTTGAGGAAGGGCTGAAGGATGCAGAATCCTTTGATGAGGCTGTGGCTTGGGTCAAGAAAAACAAGAAGATAGTCGAGAAGCTGACTATGATGGCAATGATTAGGCGATTTAATGAGGATATTAGCAGGGCTAATAAGACTTGGCGCAACTAAAATAGATTAAAATATATCTCGACACTGGTATGGGTTGACAGCTAAACCCAACCAATGGGCAAAATCAATAGTCGAGCCAAGGGCGCAGCGGGTGAGCGAGAATTGGCAAACTACCTGCGAGAGCAGGGTTGGCAGAAGGCCAGAAGAACCGCCCAATACGCAGGCAATCCAGAGGGCGGTAGCGGGGATGTAGTTTGCGAGAATTTTCCTTTCCATATTGAAGGCAAGCGATGCCAAGCACTCAAACCCGAAGAGTGGATGGAGCAATCCAAGCGTGATTGTCCGAAGGGCAAGATCCCATCCGTATTCTTTCGCCGTAACGGACGCAAAGAGTGGCTTGTTATTTTGACCGCCGACAGCGTTTGTGAATTAGCTAGACAGATCGCACCTGCCAATGTCACTATTGAGTATGCAAAGACCGCAACCATCGCGCAGGGCTACTACGTTAAGTCCCCAGCTTTTGACGAACTTACCCCCAACATAAACAACCCAAATAAATAAAGGAGATACTACAATGGCATTAACCATAAGTGAGTCAGCAAAACAAGAGCGCAAACTACCAGAAGCGGGAGCAACCGTAGGCGTTCTCTACAGCCTAGTCGATCTAGGCCATCAGAAAACTAATTGGGACAACCAAGAGAAGTGGACACCTAAAGTCCGCTTGACCTTTGAGTTGCCCGATCAAACCGATGAGTTTGAGGTCGAGGAGAATGGCAAACGCACCACAGTCCAAAAGCCTATGGTAGTTAGCATCGAACAGACCCGCAGCCTTGGCGAGAAAGCAAGCCTTCGCAAGCTTCTCGAACAATGGCGCGGTCAGACCTTCACATCCAAGGAACTGCAAGCATTCAGCTTGAAGAACCTATTGGGCAAGCCAGCCATGCTCACGCTCATCCACAAGACCAGCCAGCAGGGTCGGCAATACTGCGCCATCGCAGGTGCATCCAAGCTCCCCAAGGGTATGAAAGCACCAGCTACCACCACCAACGATCAGTTGTATTACGAGATCGAACAGGGTGAGGCTGGTCAGTTCAACGATATGCCCGATTGGTTGCAGGAGAAGATCCGCGCATCCAAGGAGTTTGCTACCGCTGCTGGCAAGTCCACGGCCACTAAGGTCGAGGTGGACGCAGACGGCAACCAAGTTCCGTTCTAAATTGTATGGCTCTTACAATCACAGCGAAAGAGCCTACTAATTCCCGTCTGGTCCAAACGGATCAGGCGGGACATTGGTACACAGCCGAGGGTGAATCCGCCCACGTTGTGATTGGCAAGAACGGAAAAGAAAGAAACACAACCGTAGCCGATGCGCGCCAGATGGGATTGTACCCATCCGTAACCAGCGTGCTTGGCATTATGGATAAGCCGCAACTAACGGCGTGGAAGATTGAGCAGGCCATTATGTCCTCGCTCACGCTTCCGAAGGAGGCAGATGAAACGCTCGAAACCTACGCTCGAAGAGTGGTTAAGGACTCTAAAGAGTCAACAACGAAGGCAGCTGAGCATGGCACGAAAATGCACACGGAAATGGAGAACATCCTCTTGGGAAGAGCCGTATCCAACGATGAAACACTTGCTCCATACATCAAAACATTCGCCGAGTGGGCAGAAAAGAATATTGAGAAAACCTACTGGTGCGAGAAGGGTCTTGTCGGCGGAGGGTATGCGGGCAGGTGTGATGCCTACGTCAAGCTACGCGGTATTGGTGACGCTATCATCGACTTAAAGAATCGTAAGGTTAATCCTAAGTACGATCCTTTCTACGATACGGATTGCGCCCAGCTTTGGGCATACCGAGCCGCAAGCGAGAATCCCAAATGCGCCTGCGTGTCGGTGGTCCTAGC
>Ga0214921_10005327_pt1 | contig 18225 bp, 7 predicted proteins | sample LL1505_MetaG_FD_177992 | JGI IMG/M metagenome (GOLD analysis project Ga0214921, IMG submission 177992) | Freshwater microbial communities from Lake Lanier, Atlanta, Georgia, United States - LL-1505 | ecosystem: Environmental > Aquatic > Freshwater > Lake | place: USA: Georgia | collected 2015-05-28 | reverse complement strand
TCCTCTTCTTTGTCTCGGGGGTTCTATCCTTGTTGTTTATTCCCGTCCTTACGGCTTCCCAAACTATAGACTGAATTTCCCTTCCGCTATACATCCCATCGGTAACCTCTGAAACCAATATGTACGCCTCTTTTACCATGGCATATATTGGCGCGAGTCCTTCGTCAAACAACCCGCTGCCCTGTGCCTCATTTGCCGATACCGACGATCCAACAGCGCCAGACAGGGCGTGTGTGTCGGCAGTTACATATGCCCTTGGGTTTTTTGGGTCTATTATGTTATTGTAGAAATTTCTAATCTTATTGGCATTGCCAAGCTCTTGGTGTATGTTCTGAAGGGATCCATCGAAATAAATCCTCATTGCCTTACCCATATTTTCGTAGCTATTTTCCGAAAAGCTTGATGTGGAAAACTGATCGAATGTTCCGTCGGGATTGAACATACCAAAGGTTGACTTTGGGTAATTCAATGACATGAATGCACGAACAAGCACTGCGCGAGCTTCCTCTGATGCCCCGAATTCAGCCATTTTAGACATAGACACTTCGCCGTACCTGTTAAGTGTTGCATCTATGAGTAAGGCGAAGTCCCTCACTCCATCGCTAATCAATGATTCATCTTCTTCTTGCTCTACTTCTTTTTCCTTTTTCTTCTTTTTTACTGGCTTTATTGCCTCTTTTAGACTTGTTACTTTATTTTTTGTAAGCCTAGCGATCACCCTATCAGCCATTTCTCTAGTGAATGTCGTATCAAGGTCGTTCTGCATTACATCAAGAAACCTCTCAGCATCAGCGATATTGTTGAACCACTCCTTTTTTGGACTGAATACGGCCAATATTGAAGCTGACTGCTCTAGCGATACGTTATATTTCTTGGCCAAGAAGTTAGCCGTCCTATTGGCTCCAATATACCAATCCTTTGCTTTGCTCTTGAATTCTTCTGTAAGCGAATCAAATGTAGCCAATAAGTTTTCAGCCATTCCAAGCATCACCGATGTGTAATACTCCTTGGCTACTAAGTTCATTTCATTGACTATTTCCTTTTTCTTTTTGTCGTTCTTCTCTTGTTGATATCTGTTTCTAAGCTCTGACAGCTTATCGTAAATATCCTTATTCCCAAATGGTAAATTAAATAATATTACTTCCTTCTTACTATTAGTGTACTTATGTATCCCGCTAGCCCACGTTATCATCAATGTCATGAATTTCGAGTTGGCTGCGTGATTTTCTGATAACACGTCACTTGCTCTGTACTCATCTGGGAAAATAGCTGGAGATCCAGCATCTGTGGACTTTTTGAAAGATGGAGGAAGAACCTGTCCAGCCATTTCCTCATCGGGCGTTCCGTTCAATGATATTCCGCTTCCGTCTCTTGCCAAATCAATGTCAACCCTTGAGTCCTTGGTCGTCCTTCCCGATAGGCTGATTACGGGCTTGAACATATCCGGAACCATCAAGACGGTTGCGGTTGGGCTTGCTGGCGCATTATAATATATGCCGAATACCCGTTCTAAAAATCTGTTGTATGTAAGTGTTCTCTGCTCAGCTGCGGTTCTCTTTACGGATCCATCTGGATTAACACTAGCGGCTCCAGAGCTTGAAGCTGAAAACGAGAAGCCAGCAATGGGGACACCTTCCCACATTTTTATTATAGACTTTACCACGGCAGGCATAGCGTGCATTGCATTGTCAAGCTTTGGGTAATTACTCCCAGAACTGTGATTTATAACATTAAATGCAACATAAACAAGGTTTTGCGACTGTAAGGATGTATGAACCTCATACTGAACCATTTCCCTTTGCTGCGTTACATTTCCATTAGGGTCTCTTTTTTCAGGAACTTCTACGAATATTACTGAGTTCCTGTCGGTAGTGCTATTAGTGGATGTTGCTTTATTTAAAAAATCATTTGATGCGTCATTCAATGCAATTAATACATTCGCTTCATTAAACCTGTCATATGTCGATGTATATAAGAATGAATCTTTCGGTTCAGACCTTACTTTCCCCGAGCTTTTATCTTCAAATTTACGAATAGTTTTTTCGGGAAAAGGAATAGACGTAAACGACATCTTTGCCGCCATCCTATTTCTGTAACCTTTAATAGACGGTGAATCAAGAAGAATAGTAGAAATCCTATCTTCTAGGTCGGATGATGGGGCTTTAAATGTTTCTGTCGAAAGATTATTTAGATTTGAAGCATTATCTGGATCTCGTAATGTTTGATAGAATATGTCAAATGGAGTCGTTGCCACTAACTGTGATGCCGTGTATATTGGGTTCTTAGAATGCATCTCGTTTAAGCGCTCTTGGGATTCCTCTACAAGACCGATAGCATTATTTTTTATTAGATCATTGAAACCTAGGTTTAGGTCAGCAGTTGCAACCATCCGTCTTAAGGTTCTTATATTCGGATCCTGTTCAACTTGCATACTATCATAAAGTCTACGTATCGCCGATTTTCTTCCAGCGCCCTGTAGATACGCAATAAGAAGAAGTTTAGGTTCAGGCATTTCTCCTCGACCCTCGAATGCGTCGATAATCCTTGAGTTAATTTGCTCTATAAATGAATCGTCAAATTTCGCGTATAGGTACACTGAAGATGGATCTCGAGATGTTTCTACTACATCAATTAAGTCTTTTGCAATTTCTCCTATAGGTGTACCAAGAAGATAATCGCTAATAGACGTGAGTATTGACATCATGTTGTCATGATACTCATTCGCTACTTCCCTGGCCGCATTAGCGTCTTCAAATACCATAATATATCCTGGCATACCATCACTCTTACGCAATGTAACCATCTCTGAGTCTGGAGACCTATACATACCCATAAACGATGATATTGATCTACCATACATCTGCCTCATGTTATCTACCCATGCCGGTTCTGCCGGAACCCCGCCAATTGTTTCCGAAAAAACTATCCTTGGATTTATCATTGACTTAGCCAGGAACTCTAGCGTCACATTAGGGCCGGCGGTTGGCGGAACAACTATGTCGCTTACTGAAATCTCGATTGCAGATCTTATCAGGTTGTATATGGCCCTCCATAGCTTCATCAGCGAGTCATAGATAGAGCTGTTCTTTTCGAACTCCTTAGCCGCTAATCTGCCAAGCAGTCTGACCATGACTTCTTCATCTCTGTCGAGCAGGTCAAGTTCAGGGTAAAGCCTTTGAACAATTCTTCTCTCCTGGTCAATCTCTGGTTTGTCTGTAGACGCATTGCCCTCCATGACCGCCTTGTACATCTCTTCTTGCCTAGGATCGAGAAATGCGCTTGCATAATCTCTAATAAGTTTTTCAATACCATTGAATATGGACATCGGCACATACTTCTCGTCCAAAAACTTTTGGTAGTCACTGTCCGTCACCGTGATCTTTGCAACGCCTCCGAATAGGTCTTTTAGCAAGTCCTTGTACAAGCTCAAATTATGTATTCTCAATAGGTCAATGAATATGTGCCCGTATTCGTGGGCCGCTACATCGACCGTTGGATAAGCCATGTTGACATATATCACCGGCTCTTGTCCTGAATAATCGACCCATCCATTCTTCATGATGGCCGGATCGTTTATGATTTGGTATTTGGTTTTAAACTTTTTAGACAAAAGCTTGAGCATTGGAACGATGTACTTGGTCGAATTGACGGCGTCCTTTTGGTCAATGCCAGGCCCTTCGACTCTCATGCTTTTTGTGAGATTGGCCGCACTGACCTTCATCCCAGTGACGTTCCTGATAATCGTGCTAAACCGGTTCGCGTCCCACTTGCCAACACCAACGCGCTTGTTCAATTCATTGATGGCTGAGTTCATCGCCGAATCAATATCGGCACCGTCTTCTACGGCTTTCGCAATAGCCTCAATAGCGCGCTGATAGTCCTCCTTCTTCAAGTTCATGACGGACAGCAGGTCGCCGGCGTACTTGGCCGTCCTTACCTCATCGGCAACGGCCTTCAATGCTCTACGAGAAAAGTCCATTGCGCCAGAGATTTTGTTCTTCGACGTAATGATCTTCATGCCTCTCGCCCCGGCCTTGGCTAGGTCTTCCTTGTTGCTCACGGAAAACCTGCTGCCGGTACGGCGGTCTATCGCGTAGACATTCTTCTCCCCTGAATCTATCGCAGTGGTGGCTTCGTCAATGTCGCTCTGTGGCGATGAGATAACACCGGACAGATCCTCGTACTCCTGAATCTGATCCTTATACTCCTGGTAGATCTCTTCCTGTCTCTCGGTAAGCGGCTCGCCGTTCGACCGAGCCTGCGCTATGCCATTCAGGACGTCCTCAGGCACCGATGTCTTGTCTTCCTGGAATGCGGCGTAAACCTCATCAGATACGACCCTTGTAACGGGGCCTCTCGTTGGCGCTGCCTTGGCTTTCTCTTTATTCGTCTTGACCTCCCATTTCTTCTCGCTTTCATTGTACGTGGCCTCGTCTCTGAACCTCGCCGGCAACTCCTCCTTGGAGTCTGCGGAAATAGTTATGGTCTCCTGGTCATCGTATTCGTCAAGGTTTAAACCAGCACCGAGCTTCTTCGCGTCAGCGAGAAGGTTCCGCAGCCTATCATCCCCAAGGATCACTACATCAGACTCATTGATGTCCTTGTCCCCGTCCTTACCGCTAGAAATGAAGTTCTCCATCTCATCGACCAATACTGCCCTTCCATTGAGGAAGTACAGGGTTTCCTGTGGCACGATACTAGACAGGTCCACCGTCTGGCCCCTTGGGGCAACCTCTTTGTTCTGGACAATGTAGTTAATCTCCTGGTCAATCTCCGATAATACGGTATTATTGGCGGTCGGATTCGCCGAAAGTGCATTTTTTGCCCTTACGAGTCTTGCCAGTCTCTCTTCCGCTTTTGTTCCGGTACCAAAAAACAACTGATTAGCTCTTTGGGTTGCATTAGGATTGGTCGAGGACATCAGGTTCCTGGCCTCTCTGATCGAAGCCACATTCAGCAGGATGTCTTGTTGCTTTTGGGCGTCTATCTGCCCGGTCTGGCGCATATTGTTCGTCCAGTTGACCACATTACCAAGGTCCTCGTTCATTCTTCCGATAAACTCGACGGACTTTGACATCTTATCAGCGATGTTCGCGTAGTAATCGCCCCTGGATTGCTTGTAAATAGCGACAGCCGTGGTTGGTGTGTTCATACCGAAGGCGCCAACACCTTCCATGATCACTTCGGCTTCGCTTATTGATTGTCCGGCAACCTTTTGGGCTAAATATTCGCCAACCATTTCGCTCGGAATGTCGATGGCAGTCTTTGCGGCGATCGTTCCGGCAACTCGGCGTGACCTTGAGGCCAGTGGCTTTACAAGGTTCAACCTTGATGTGAGCTTCGATGTCAAAAAGTCAACGGCCGCGATAGTTCCGCCCCTTGCTAGACCAGTGGCGCGAGCTGCTTCAATAACCTCTGGGTCCCGGAGCGCCATGGCGGCTTGTTTTGTGTCCGTGAGATCATACTTCTCCCGCGCCTTTGACAGCATTGCATCGCCTATCTCTAACGCAAACTGAGACATGGCCTGGCCATATGTAAGGCCTTCAACGGCCCCCGCGACGGCTCCAGTGGCAATGCCGGGCAGACCTCCTCTAAGAGCCCCCACACCGGCCCCCGCAAGCGTTGATCCAGCTACCGATAGCGGAACGACATCCAGCATGATCGGCAGTACCTGTGATAAAGACCCAAGGACGGCCGATGCTATGCCCTCTATCGCCCCCATAGGGCTATCGGATAAGGCGTCCCATATGCCCTCCCAGTTGTTGGTCTCAACTGCTTCGTTGATTCTTTTCTGGTCAATGGAGATATCGTCCGGGACATTGGCCGCGGCCATTAATGCAAGCCTCTTGGCCAGCTCTGGATCTTGCGGATCAGCATTCTGATCGGCCAAGAGCGACTGAGCCATGAGCTTTTTCATTTTGCCCTCTTTGAGGCTGCTCAGGATTGAGTTAGATAGGCTCTTTACGTTACTCTCATACCGTTCCCTGGCATATTTGTCCAACTGAGCGGTCAGATAGGTCTTTTCAGTAAAAGCCTTGTCTGAACCCATCTTGTATGTGTTCAGCGCGACATTGTAGTTTTTCACGATAGACGCGAACTCCTCCGGATTTGTTTCCTGGAGTTTCAACATCTTCTTGTTTATCTGGAATGTATTTGGATCAGCAAAGTCTTCGCCAAAACGAGACTTCGTATATCTGTTGATTTCAGAAATGATTTCACCGGATCTCTTGCGGTCCCGCCTGGCCTCCTCTCTGAGTCTGGCGACTTCGGCCTGTTGTTGCCTGGAGCTTTCCTCGATGGCCTCACGGACTTTGTCTTGCGAAAGAGATTCGTACAACGCATTTCTTTCCTCGATGAGTTTTGTTTTTGCCGCCTTCAGATCTTTTCCATATTTGGCTCGCATCACCGTGGTAGATCCCTCCCCCTCCTCAAACGCATTGATCTCGGCAATCTGCTCCTCTATCTCGTTTTGTTTTCTCTTCGCGGCCGCAAACTGATCGTACTCAACTCCCTTTTGCTTGAACACTTTTCTATTCAACTCCTCTCCGGGGTCAACAGACTTTTTCCATGCGCCCTTTGCGAAAGCATCGGCCGATGCCTTATCATTAAACTCAATGACCTCGCCTCTCTTCTTGGCCTCACTGTAGGCTTGATCACTTCCAAGTTCCATCCAGTCTTTGGCGTCCGATGATGCATTGGGAGACTTAGGGAAGAGCGTTGGGTAGACCACGAACTTGCCGCCTACCTCGGCAGACTCATAAAGATGAGAACTCTGCGTTCCGTCCTTATTCACGCGGCTGACCGGCCTCTGTTGCTTCGCCAGTTTGGCCTTCTCTTGAAAACCAAGGTCGCCCATGATATCGCGAGTGGCGTTGCTGGATATGAACTGCTTGAGTTTATCGGATCCGCCGGCAACCTTACCCAAAACACCTGTAAGGCTCATGGACTTTTTGCCGTCTAGAGTCGACACATTCACTCCGCCGGCACCAGAATTAGCCACAAGACCATACTTGCCGTATCTGGAGTTGAAGTCTTTTGTAAAGGACTCTGCGTCAACGCCTTTGTCAACAGATGACAACCCGGCCATCTCCTGAGGCGGAACAAGAGTTCTCGTTCTAGTAACAATCGGCTCTTCCTTTTCTTCCTTTAAGAACTGGAGATAGGAAGCCCTTACCGGTGCCACAAATGGTTTTCCTGCAAAATCAGGAACCTTGCCGACCCTTGGACCAGGCAAAGCGCTATTGCCAGACAGCCTGGATTTGCTGACCTCTTGGGCCTTTTGCTCCATGGCGTAATCCTGCCTACGCTTAGCTCTTGCCTCCGGAGTGTCGGCGAAATACGCCTCTCTCTCTTTTACGCGTTTCTCAAATGCTTCTGCCCTCTTTCTCTCTTCCTCTTTCCTTTTCCGTTCTGCTTCTTGTGCAATCAAAAAACCTGGCTCCATTACTTATATTTTTTCTTTAATTCTGCTAACACTTTATCCATAGCGGCCTGAACTCGGGAACCTTGGTAAAAACCTCCCTCTGTTGTCACTGGTATGCTCTTCGTGCTACCGTCATCAAATTTAATAGTGAAAGAGCCTTTGCCGTCTTCCAAGTCCGCCGTTACATCAAATCCCATTTCCTTAAGGCCTTCAACAAATGCATTGGCACCTGCATCGATTTTACCACCACTAAAAGCGGCGCTTTTCCCGGTCACGTCAGCCATCACGATAGAACTTTTCGGTATCGGTGCCTTTATGGTTTCGCCGGCCTTAACGGGCGTTGTGGCAGAACCGGCCATTACCGGCCCTCCTAGCTCGCCGGTACCAATGGTGACATCGAATATCGGAGCAATGGCTTGTGCGAAGTTATTTATGTCATCAAGCGGAACCTCCATCTTGACAATACCTGCTGTCTGACCATACGGCCCCATCTTTACCTGCTCATAGAAAAACGAAGTTCCTCCACTATTGTTTTTGTCAAATCTGGCATTCTGAATGCCCGACTTTGTGTTTGACACGGCGTTTATGAATGCCTTTCTCGCCTTGGGATCCGTTGTAGTGAAGGCGTTGTAAATCTGTTCCATCACAATCGCCTTTTTCTTTTCGCCCTCAGTTGGCTTGTCCGGTTTTCCGCCATACACTTGCGCATCTGGCTTCAGGGTGAATTTGCTCTCAATGCGCTGATTGATTTGTTGCTCGAGGATTTTCCTTGCCTCCTGCTTGACTTCTTCTGTAATAACCGGCTCAAAGCCAAGGGCATTCGTGCCTGGACGAATCAATATTTTTTTAGGATTAGCCTTAGCCTCGTTTTCGTCAGTGGTATAGACATCATTAATGTTCGATGCATTCTGTGCCACAATCGATTGAACTATATATGGATTGGATAGCTTTGATTCAATGAAATCCTTTGTTGCCTGAGCGAACGCCGGGTTGTTTTTCACGGATAAGGTTGACTCTATCTTCCCCTTCCCAAGAGCCATTGTTTCTCCTATGCTTTTTATAAAGTTATCAACCTCGGATAAGTAATCTTGTTTTGGCAACCTAAATGTCTGCATTTGAATCGCCTGTCTTTGAGTCATCTGAGACCCATCCGCGTTGTTGTATACCAGCAGTCCCTCTTGCGTGAATGACGGCGTTAATTTGGAAAGGTCCGAGTTTTTCTGAAGGTTATTGGCAATATAGATCGGCATTGGGTCCTCTTTTCCTTCCGCAATCGATTGGTATAGATCCTTTGATAACGCCGAACTCTTTGTCAGCAAGTCATAGGCCGAAGTGACATCATCAACGACATTCTGCCGAGTAAACTTATACTCTTTGTAGCTGATGCTTCCGGACTTATAATCCTTTTCAAGGGACCTCAACTTCTCGGCGCCCTGTGTGGCAATGCCGAGGGCTGCTTGTTGCGCAGATGGAGCTAGACCATAGGGGCTTTCCCTCACCGACTTATTGGCCTCCCTTTGGAGATTCATCATTTCATCCTGCCTCTTACCCAACGTCTCGACATAGCCAAGAGCCGCCTTGGTAAGAGGCTCGGATATTGCTTTTCTTAAGTCAGGAACGGCCTGGCCGTCCGTGCTTTTATAACCAAAGTAGCTCATTAGCTCTTACCGGTTTTACCAGATTTATACCCCTCTCCTCCAAAAATGGTGGCCGAAGTTTGCGCGAAATCACCTATTGATCCAAAAGCATTTTCTTGAGCCTTAGCTCTCGCCATTGCTGCGTCTCTAGCCGCAAGAGCGGCACCGCCTGCTTCCTGGAGAGAGATACTAGAACGCTCCCCGGCAAGCCTCGACTCCTCTTCGGCTATGAGTTTTTGACGTTCAATGTCGTCTTTCTGGATCTGAGCCATCAAGTCCTGCTCGGCCTTGGTCCTCGCCGCCATAATCTGAGACGCAATGGCGCCGGCGCCACGCGGGTCTCCCTCGACTCCAGCCATCATAAGGTCTGCGGCCTGCTGACCGATGGCCTCTCGCTGCGCCTCGTAAGCCTTCGTTGGCAAAGTCACCGAACTCATGTAGTTCGTTTCAAGTTCGGCCCGGGCCTCCCTGACCGCCTGAGCGGCAGCGTCCCTCGCTTTATCTGCGAGCTTTCTCTGCTGATTTGCCTGGGCGAATGACCCGACCATGTTTACCACCGATCCTACGGCGGCTACTCCTAATGCTGTTCCTACTCCCATGTCTTTATAAGTTCTGTTGCTTTTGATGATGTTTGGCGAAATCCGGCCGACTTGAACAACTCAACAGAGAATCGTTCGTCTGAAACCGTGTAAACGGACTTCGCTCCTCCGTTTAAGGCTATGTCGGAGATATTCTCGATCATTGATCGAATAATGATTTTCCTGTGCGGCTTCTTCCTGTACTCTTTATTGGACAGTATCCACGTAAGCCAGGCTATGCTTGAGTTCGTCAGGTACAATGCACAAAAAGACACCGGAGTGTCTCCATCGTAGGCAATGTACGACGTTTTAGGAAGCGAATCCTTTGGCGGAGGGGATGGAAATCCCCAGTCTGACCACCACTTGGTAAGAATATTTTCGTAATCCCCGTCCTGTATGGCTCTTATCATTGTACAAAGATACCATTTTATGGGAAGCTCTTCATATAATCCATCTCAATGGCAAACATTTCGAATGGAACAGCAGTCGACCCATATGTAATGGTCACTTTGGCGTAATCGCCCAATATGCCCTGAGATTCCGCCACCTGGTTTTTGACAACAATGATAAAATAGGACCCGGCAGAAGTGGGCCCTCCCGATGTCACAATTGTGGTTGGCGTAATGCTCGTTATTGATCCGGCCGATGCCGGGGCGGTGACGGCTGGGTTAGCCGTGTAGTAAACCAGGTCCTGAGTGTCAATCATGGACGATATGGCTCCGGCCGGGAACGTCCATGTCTTGGGGCCACCGCCAGCCGTTGTCGTGGCATTGCCCATGCCTATAGCCGATCTCGACAAGAAATCAGGAGGTGCCGCTGCTGATGTTTTGAGGTCCGAGAAATACATTCCCTCCTTCAGTAGAAAGTTTGCCGCAGTAAGAGCGATCGCTCCTGTCTCGTTTGTCACAACGTTGACGGCCGGCGCCTTCGTCGAGTCAATACCAATAGCCTTGAACTTCTTCTTCTCGAGAGGATTATTGTTCGAGACAACGGTTATGCTTGACCCGTCAGCCGTGCCGTTGTAATAAGCCGTTGGAGTCGCTGACTCGTTTTGATGTTGGAAAAGAAAGCCGTTTTTAAATGAGTAGAATCTCCCATTGATGTGAGTCATCCACTCTGGTTGGTAGCTAAACCTGGAGGTCCAACCGCCAGCTACTTCGCTGAAAGCCAATGTATCTGCCATATGATTAACTTAAACAAGGTGACTGCCATTCTACAATGATTCCTTTCAGCACCCGAGCCTTACTCTGCGTGGCTAGACCAGGTTGGCCGCCCGGTAACCAGTAGTAGCCATCGGCCCTTACGCCGCTCGCCATAAAGTCGGAAAAAGCCCAGTCATACAAGCCTATGTTTCCGCCAATAGCATTCGCCACATTGCCTATGAATAGGTTTTGCTGAGGATATGATGTAGAGGTACATCCGCCACCCGCTGACGTGCCTTGATAATAAGCAGTGAACTCCCTTAATGTGTTGCTACAAAAAACGTCGACAGTAACATTGGCTCCAGGCGTTTGCGTACACGGATTCCATATGATCAAATCTATGTCTCCACCTCCAGATGGCGTCATGTAAAATACCGACCGCCCAGTTCCGCCCGTTAATATGACACTATTGTTTCCGAGTGTCGCGGCAACAGTGTTTGATCTTGAGTTAAACGTATTGTCAGCCTTATTGTAGACGTACTCAGTCAAAGAGTTTGATCCAGTGTAACATCCATCCAGAGCCCCATATATCCTGTTTTGTATCGGTCCGGTAACGGCTCCGGCTGTTGCGAAAAATGCCGGTGATAAATTGCGGTGACTTATTCCCCTCAACGGATACTGGTTTGGGTTTGAGGAACCGTTTAAGGTGGGAGTTTGCTGAATCTGAACACTGATTGGCCCCAGGCTAAGTATCGCGCTTGACACATCGCTTATCTCGACCCTAAAAGCGGCTTTCCCTGATGTTTGAGTGATCCTTTTTCTGTACATACCAGCGGGCCAACTCACACCGCTAGCAAAAGTTGTCCTTGTCCCAAAGTATCCGTTTATGACTGTTTCAGCACATCTTACAGCGCAATTATCTGTTTGTGTCCCGCAAGTAAATGCAGGCCCAAGAAGCCCGGCGACTTGTTGGCGAGCTATACCGCCAAAGTAATACCACTGGTTGGGCGCCTTTGTCGTCTTTGCAGCAGTAGTCCACACCGCCGATGCGGTTGAAAAACTAGGAGAGTCTATATATCTAGTTGGCATATTAGCAGTTTTGAATTAAAGATATAACGCCAAGAGCGCCTACCTGAGCCACCTTGTTTACTCCATCGTAAACCTTATACCACCCGGGAGGTGCCGGAATTGTTGCCCCTACATTTAACATCAATTTACTACCAACGATGAGCGTCGAACTTGATCGATAGATAACCAAATTGTAAGAAGAATCGCATATTCCATATCCACCGTAGGCATTATACGTCACGTTGGTGTTGATATATTGATCGGCATCCGAACACGCTTTGCAGCAGACATCATTAATTGATGCTCCCTCGCATAGGTTAACCGCAATCCCTTGAGTTCTGTAATCCCAAACAAAGTAGGCATAAGCCGGTGTCGAACTAAATGTAAGCGTAGAGACATTGACAAATGCTGGAACAGGGGAAAAACTGTTGTTATCAGGAGTTATAAATGATCCACCACCAGCCAAAGACGATACTAGCGCCCCTTGCCCGGGGCCATATAATGTGTTGCTGAGTAAAAGCTTAAACCTCGAATCGGTCGTGTTTGGTGAAAAACCTCCTGGATACGTCAAAGAATACATCTTGACATTTCCTCCAAGCAACGGAAGCATTTGAGTCCCTAAAAATGTTGGAGACAGCTGACTAAAATACTCCCCCGAAGCACCGAGCTGGATCTCAAACTGATAGTTCTGAATAAGACTAGGACCCGCGGCTTGAGTAGCGAGCTTACCGGCGTCGGCTCCATCTGAAAGAACGATCATTACCGGTACTATAGAATTGTAAGTAAGGCAGTTGGCCATAACAGTGCAGGCCCCTTCAGTACCGTCGTTAAAACTGCTTATTCTTATTTCGATATATGGGTAAAGCGGGGTTATTCCATTCACTGCAACTGTATCCGAAGGTGTTCCTCCGTCAATAGTTCCTGAGTCGACCATCGATCCTCCATACCATGCCTCCCATTTTACCTGGTTGCCTCCAGTAAAATCCAATTGAACGGTGCCAATTCCAGTCCCGGGGTTGGGGTAACCGAAGTCATAATAAAATCTAATTATACTTCCCGGATATGAATCATCTGTTTCGGCTAAATAAAATGTGGTTCCGCATTGAAGGTTTTCAATTGAAGCAACGGGGTCTCCAAAGTGGAAAACATAGTCCCTCATATATGGGTCATACCCACCCCTCTTCAGCCCATTATTCCTTATCAGCGCATCCCTAAAATAGGATATCATTCCTATGTCAGATATGCGAGTCATGGACTCGCCTGACATTTGAATTACAGCGCCTCTCTTGGCGTCGGTGAAATAGATCTTGTCCCCATAAGCGACAAATGTCTCTGGATATACGTCAATACCATACTCCTCTGGCCTTGGAATCTGATTGCCGAGGACCTCCGGTATGCTTGCCAAAACGCTCCCGCCTACGGCATCAGATAAAATGTTCTTTCCAAACAACACTTTTGATACCTTATCCTCTTGGAACGCCAGTATATCGCTGTCTCTTGGATAGAGATACTGAATGCTGCCGTAGAATGGCTCGAGCGTCTTGAAGTTTAGTAAGCCAAGGTTAAACTCATTCAGATTGTTGACATTTGACTCCCTGTTGTAAACCCCACTGTAGGTCATGTCTGAAAACCTGTGCGCAAGTTTGTACCCAGTCGATATGGAGTTTACGCGATGCCCCAGCTTCAAGTAGTCACCGGTAATCGAATCCTGAATCGACATACTCTCGACTCCGTTACCAAATGACACGCAATTCGCGAAAGACAATGTAGCTATAGCCGGCAGCGTCGCTGTTTGGTTTTGAACATTCGCCTGATGCAATCCGCTTACAATGTCAAACGACTCCTCGTTTTCGTAATAAAGCTCAGGAATTGCGTCCGACGGAAGTGTTTCGAAAACGATAATCGAATCGGTTCTCTGAATCTTTATCTGCGCATCAATCCACGCATTCCTTGCTCCAGGAGCAGCGCACCTTAGCGACCCATTCTGTACCGCCAGGTATAATGCGTTTGCGTTTACGGGGTCAGTGTAGAACCTGTACCTATTCCTTCCGCCTATGCCATTGCTTGACGTGAATGGGGCCGATGTCGCAAGAACATCATTGTACTCCTGAATGTTCTCTCCGCCATCGTCTACGCAATATGTGTTCGGATACACCGCTGTCGACACGTTTACGCCTTCTCCATCCCAAAATGCCTTGATATCCGGGTAACTCGTGCTTGCGATATACCTCTTGCTAAAAACGGATTTTGTTACACCACAGTCCGGGCTGGCATTGCTACAGAATCTACCTTCTCTATTGCAGAATATGTAGATGTCGACAATCGAACCGGCCGGAACGTCATATTTTGTATAAGTGCCTGGAGATGTGAATTTAAACAAAGGGATATTCACATAGGCCCAATCGCTGCCGGTGGTGGTCCTGTTCGTTACAAGACCAGTGTCGCTGAAAGCGTCTTGGTTATAGTTTGCGCTCCATTTCTCCGCCTTGAATTTCGCGTAAAATCCCGGGAGTTCGCTTATTGACGTACCCGATGGAGTCACGTTACCGGTGATGAAGTTGGATGGCTGAACCTCCGTAGCCAGCACAGTGGCATAGACAGGTGAGTTCATCGGACCATTCGTGTCCTTCTTCACTATCAACTTATCTCCGACTTTAACTGTTTTCTGGAATTCGCCTTCCAACTTTATCCACACGTTTTGGTCCGAAGGATCCGTATAAAAGACGCGCCCATAAAATGTATCGTACCTCTCCTTCGTTGGCTGAATGACAAACTTGTACCTCGTAGCCCATGACGGCGCCACTTGAGAACTAGGGATGTTTACCTGAACATAGTTCTTCCGAGTTGATGACGATGCCGGGAAATAGATTGAGTTGTTGTTTCCGACAAGAGCTGGACTAGATCTATGATTTTCGTCCATGTAAACGATACCAACCTGATAGTCTCTGTTGCTATGTAGGCTCAATTGCCCCTTTTCATACCCGGCCGTAGCGACGAAGTTGCTGAAGTTGAATAGGGCATATCCATCCAATGTTCCAGTCAATGCATTCGCAAAACTTACCTGCGGGATCAATATCTGCAACGAAGCAGACGTCGTTCCGGCGCCAACCGAAAAAGAACAGTAGTTTGGACCCTGGTTCGCTCCCGAAAGACCAAATGAGTTGCTTAGAGAGTTCTTATTTCTGTTCGTTCCCGAAAAGGTAAATGGGCTTACTATCTGGCAGGCGAACCTGTCGGATAGGGAATACCCATTCGCACAATTGGTTATCGGAAACTGATAAGTTGAAACGTCAGATCCCAGCGCTACAGCAAACTCATTCGATGTGACCATCTGATAAAAGTTCGCGTAATACTTCTGAGCCGTAAAAGAAAAGCTTATGGGGAACTGAGGCGTTGTTGGGGTGAGCGAGGTTTCAACGCCTCCACTCCTTACCGCCTGAGATACCGGCACGACATTTGCCGAGAATCCAAAGGTGAATCCCGGTAGAATATTCGTCTGAAAAGCCAGAGGGATTGTTATTGTTGCCAGCGCATTTGCCAGCGTTCTTTGAGCAGCAGGCAATGTTGGGCCAAGGCTTCCAATGTAAATCGTTTGGTTACCAAGGGCGGTAGTGAGCTGCTGCACGGAGCCAACCTCCTGGCTTACTGCACTTGCCGTATACGTCAGCTTTATGTCGTTGCCTAGGTCATCCTTAAGATCGCGCCCATCAAAGTAGTTGCCATATATCAACCGGTTTCCGGCGATTGTTTGGGCCTTTGCCGAAATTGGCACATTGTCGTATAACCGAAGCAATTCGTCCGATGGAAGGACCGAATACATCTTGTTGTTCTGAAACCTGAGGGTATACGTCGTTGTGTAGGGAGGTATGTCTTCTTTATTGATTCTCTCTATCAGATAGATCGCGTTTGAAGAAAACTTCTTAAACACGATGTCTATCCCAACAACGGCCTGTCCACCAACATTGACGGTAACATCAGCGCTGTTGTAGTTATTCGTCATCCCTTCATTCAGCCCAGTATTTGCATTATACATGAAATCTTTTGGATCAAATGCAACCTTGGAGAACTGAGACAGCGCACTGTACATATTGTCCTCGTACCTGTACCGGTACGCAAACGAAACCATGTTCTCAGCCAAGTAATTTGACTCGGACACATCGTTTATCAACTGCACGGTTGGCGCCCCTGGAGGAGGCGTTTTTATCACGCAAGTGTATGCGTTAATGTCGCCATATACATCAGAGGCGGCGAATAGAGTTGGATCGTATGTTTTGGTTACGTTTATGTACCGAGGAGGGTTTAGACCATCGGTCCAAAACAGTAGGTCATCAACTTTGTTAACCGATACGATAGGGTAATCGACCGAGAAATTAAGCCTCGGTACCGCATTGTCATCGAGATGAACGATGCCAACTCCGCTGATCACATTAAAAGAGAGGACCAAGGACCTTGTATCATCCACGACAAACCAATAGATCGTGTCTTTTGCTTCGTCGCTAAAGGCCCCTATGGCTTGTGCGTTAGCGGTAAGGGTGACGAAATTGGCCGACTGTACCGTTCCGTAATCCGGAGTGACTGATCCGCCAAGATTGTTTGGACTAGCCTGATTGTACACCCTGGCGTTCAGCGCATCTGTATACTCTCCCGCAGGAATCATCTTCAGGTCAAGATCCTTGTTCATCTTGCCTGCATTGAAGTTTATCGGATTCTTCATTTAATCCATTTATCTCGGCCCCTCATGTTCATCAACAAGCGGCCAGGGTGAATGTTGCTAAGTCTGATTTTTGCATTCATCAATAAAGCCCGGCGGTCTTTCCTTGCCCTATTCACGATATACTCTTGTACGCCTGCCTTGTTGTTGATGATTGAGTACTTTATTGCCGCATAAATGTAGTCCTCGAAGAGTTTGTTCACGGATATTAACGCCTCATTGCCGTTCTCCATTCCATCGGAGACATACTCGATGACGCATAGATAACCGGCCATGTTCGAGCTGAAGTTGATCACTCCATTCTTCTTGTCAATGGTGAAGGTCGGATTCGCCGTGGCGATCTCCGTATTGAGCCCGTACCGGAAATACCAGACATCGTCAATGCACCACCCATATTGCCCATCGTATGGGCTAAGAGGGTTGACAAACAGAATTGGCGCCGTGCCGTTTATCCTCGCCAGGTCAAGCTCAGAGAACTGAGGGGAGACGGCGTTGCCGTTTTGATCGAATAGGATATTGCCGCTTTGGTCGTACAAATAAGCCAGGGCAGAATTGGCCTGGGTATTCTCGCTCAATGGGAATAGCACCCCATTTGACTCCGCAGATATCCGGACCCAGTTGACAAAGTCAGGAGGGAGGACAACGCGCAAGGCGCTATCGACCGTGACCTCAAGGACCTTGGTCTCCTTCATGGCGTCGTAGTTCAGCTCCTGTATGGCTCGCTTCGCGAAGAAGACCACCTGGAACCGGTTAATGTTTCCGATGATCTCGTTATTGCCCTGGTACATCAACATGAAATTGTTGACGATGTCCTCCAGGGTGATATACTGATAAGACCCCCAGTTTGCGTCCTGAGGCGAGACACCATTATTGGTGTAGTACTGCTCTTGGTTTATGTAGGCCATTATCCTCTATCTTTTTGAAAGTCAGCCGCTTCTTTTGCCGTGGCCACCTGGACCACCTCTGCCTCACGAATAGATACACCTGCGTATTGCAGGATCCTTGCTACCAGGTCAGAAAAGTCGGATTCGGGAAGCTCAAAGTCAGTTGATGCTCCAGGGTCGTATACCGGCTCTGAGTTAGTCAACGAGACATAAGCCCAGTTAGGGTTCGTCGGTATCCGTATGTACTGAGCGGTCACTCCGGCGGTTATGCTGCTTGGATACACGGTAATCCTTTGCGCGATGGTCGATCCGGTTCCTGTCCCGCTCATTACATATGCCGGGAACAAGGTCGATGGAGCGGTAAGGTTTGAGGCCACAAGCTGGTTGACTTTACTGAGCGAAACCCGGTCAATGACCTTTCCATTCCACAGCACGTTCATCATTATGTAGCAATCGGCCGGCACCGAGAATGTGACCCCGTTATGCGACAGGTTCGATGTTGTGCTGAAAGTATCGATGACCTCCTCCGTGATCTGCCTAAGGTTTGCGTAGCCTTCCCCGGAGATCTTCGTCTTGGCAGCGCTTAGGCCGCCATAGTTCTGCCGGTATACCTGATCGTTATACGTTTGGAAATAGTCCTCAAATATGTCCATTTGAGCCATCCTCGCGTAAAGATTGAAATCGTTCGGCGTGATATAGCCGTAATTGTTCTTGTTTAAGATAGCCAGAACAGCCGTACGGACCTCGTTTATCATACACAAAGGTAATAAAAAAAGCCACCC
>Ga0214921_10005326_pt1 | contig 18236 bp, 22 predicted proteins | sample LL1505_MetaG_FD_177992 | JGI IMG/M metagenome (GOLD analysis project Ga0214921, IMG submission 177992) | Freshwater microbial communities from Lake Lanier, Atlanta, Georgia, United States - LL-1505 | ecosystem: Environmental > Aquatic > Freshwater > Lake | place: USA: Georgia | collected... | reverse complement strand
GGACGCTCGCTAAAGCCCGTCAGGCCGAAGCGGTTCAGGGCTTCGACCGCGCGGCTGCGCAATTGTGCGGAAGGCACGCCAACTGTTGCCAGAGCATGGGTGACATTGTCGAACACAGAACGGCGCAACATCACCGGCATCTGGAAGACCATCGCATGGGCGCGCCGTCCTGCCGGATGGTGGTCATTACGGTGAACCTGGCCTGCAACGGGCTGCAGCAACCCGTGACAGAGCCTCAACAGCAGGGATTTTCCAGCCCCGTTCGGACCCAGCACCACCAGGCGCCGCCCGGTTTTAACCTCGAAACTCATCGGGTGGATCAAGGTTGTCCCGCCAATGGCAAAACTCAACCCGGATACCGATAAAGCGGCGGAAGGGTGCTTATCCGGCATGGCGAACCCCGATCCGGCTCATGCCGAAGGCCAGCGCATTGACCATCAAGGTGATGCCGACCAGAATAATGCCCATGCCGAGCGCGAGTGCCAGATCCCCCTTGCTGGTTTCCAACGCAATCGCGGTAGTCATCATCCGGGTGACACCGGCAATATTGCCCCCCACAATCAGTACTGCCCCCACTTCGGCCGTCGCACGGCCGAAGCCTGCCAGCAGGGCTGTTGCCAAAGAAAAACGGGCATCCCACAACAGTGTCATGATCGCCTGCTTCGGCCCCATCCCGATGGATTGCAGATATTCACGGTAATTGGCCCATAGGTCTTCAATCGTCTGGCGGGTCAAAGCGATCACAATCGGCAGCACCAGCGAGGCCTGTGCAATGATCATTGCCGAAGGGCTAAACAAAAGGCCGAACCCGCCCAAGGGGCCGGAACGCGACAACAACAGAAAAAACGTCAACCCCACCACCACCGGCGGCAGGCCCATCAGCGCATTGATAGCAACAATCGCCACCGACCGACCAGGAAAACGCGACACCGCCAGCAAAGCCCCCAAAGGCAGGCCGATCAGCGCAGCCAGACACACCGCCGTCAAGGTCACACGCAGAGACAGGGCCACGATCCCCAAGAATACAGGGTCAAGACGCATGATCAGCGCCAGAGCTTCCATAAAGGGTGAGGCATTATCCATCATCGGACCATCATAAGGCAAAAAAGGAGCACGCCAAAGCCCGTGAGCGCGCTTACCAAAGGCTGGCTTTGGCGCGTTCCGGCCATTGGCGGTCATAATCGGCACCACCTGTCGGATCATCGCTCAAGGCAGCCAGGATCTGGCCCGCAGTCGGCAGACCGGCAGTCGCCGGATACTGATCGGGATTCCACAGATCAGACCGGATCACGGCGCGCGAGCATTGGAAATAGACCTTTTCAACCGTGATCACGATCACGCTGCGCGGCGGTTTGCCCTCCACGGCAAAGGACTGGCAGAGAGCGGGATCAGCCGTCACGATGGCGCGGCCATTGACCCGCAAAGTGGTGCCCGACCCCGGAATCAGAAACAGCAGCGCAACACGCGGATCAGCCACAATATTGCGCAGGGAATCAATGCGGTTATTGCCGCGCCGGTCCGGCAGCATCACGGTGCGATCGTCGACAATCCGCAACAACTCGCCCGCTTTGTCACCGCGCGGCGAACAATCAAGCCCGCCAGGCCCGACTGTCGCCAGCGCGACGAAGGGCGAGGCCTCGATCAACCGGCGGTAAACGGGGACCAGATGGTCTGTCTCCTTGACCAGCGAGGCGGGTGACGGCGTGCCGTAATGGGTTTCAAGCTCTGAGATTGTCTCGATCGGCTTCATAACCGGCCCTTTGATGGTGGGGATACACGAAATTTATCCAACAGGCCCTTCAGTATAGCCATTGCTACAGCCAATAAAAAGGGTGAAACAAGGAACAGGATGAAGGTATTCTGATTCATGAACAGCCTGATCGAACGGGTATTGCTCTCGATCTTGTCAAGCACCATCTGGCGGGTCCAGTCCTTGGTCCAGACAATCTGCCACACCAATTGCTGCGGGATGTCCTCACCCGAGGGCTCGACAATGATTTCCGTGATATGGCCGGTTTCAAGCCCCGTTTCCAGCACGGAAACAACGGGTGAAACCTTGTCGATACATTGCTGCTTTTTGGCTTCCTGCCAGACAGCAATCAGCTTTTTGCGTTCGGCAGGCTTCAAATGTACCAGCAAGGTATTGTCGACATTCAACCGCACCAGTTTGAAGCAACTGGGAACGTCGGAAATGCGCGACTGATAAAAATACACACCCCACGACCACAAGATGATTGTAGCGATAACCCAGACATGCAACCAGCCAATTTTACGCAGCATTACACGCTGGACCTTTTTTCCGGCTCATCCCGTAAAAAACGGTCTGTTGAAACCATCGCATAACACAATTTATGATGGTATTCTAGGATCCATACCTACTGACAGGAATGATGATGACCAGCGGCTTGAGCGAGGCACCATGTTGAAATACTTTTCGCGCCTTGTTGTGCTGGGTCTGATCGGGCTTGCCTTTGCAAGCGCGGCGCGGGCGGAAACCGATTACCAGAATTACCTCAAAGCCGCCTATTGCATGGCTGTCATCGAAACCACCACCAAAAATGCCGAGCAAGAATTGCCCGTGCTCAACCTGTATGATTTTACACCGCGCGGGCTGGATATGCTCAATCTCAAGCGCAAGCGCTATCAGAGTTATCTGAGCAACAATACGACCTCTGACAACAAACTACTGGCCCGTTCGCGCGCGACGGCGACCGAAAACGGCCAAATCGACCACCAAACCTGCCGCGATTATATGACGGGCTTTTGCAATGTGCTGAAACGCGATGCCGACCGTTTCCAGAAATGCGTGATGAAACGGCAGGAATGTGTGCGCACACTCGAATGTTTCGAAATGCGGGCCCCCTTCTGATGCGGATCATCACGTTTCTTGTGCTGCTCACAGTCATTGTTTTTACCCAAGAATCAACATCACAGACAGTAGAGCAACGCGCCCTGATCGGACGGTTGCAGCAGGGCAACGTACCGTGCAACCCTGCAAGCGCAGACCGCGCCTCGCAGGAGAATTGCAGCAGGCGGGCCGTGGCCCGCGAGGTCGGCAGACAGCAGGGTTATTGCTGGTCCGAGCCGAGATCGGCCAGCAATACCGGACCGGTCATGCGGTGTGATCCGGCCAAACGGCAGCCGTAAGTGCCTTATTCTGCCTTGATGTCGTAGGTCAGGGTTGAGCAACCCTCGCCCGAGGCGAGCTTGGTGCAGACCTTGAACACGATATTTTCCTGTCCAACCCAGCCTTTGGCACGCTCATATCTGAATTTCTTTTTGGGAATATACACCAAACTGCCATTGAGAGGCTTGGTCACCAGATCCCAGCTGTCGATGGTGAGCTTTTCGAGATGGTCATAGGAAAAATCGCAAAAGCGGTTCTGCTTTTCCATGACAACCTTGATGGTCAGGGCATCATTATTAGCAGGATTGAATTCAACCTTTTGCTTGACCACACATTCAGCCACGGCGGCATGCGAAAGACCCATCAAGGCCACAGCGGCCAACATAGAACGACGAAGCATCACAACAATCCTTTTCACAAAGCTATTATAGATCCTGATAGCATGCATGCCGCGTGAACCCAATCCACAATTAGAAGGTGAAAGGGAAATGACCACCCAGAGGCTCAGCGTTTATTGACTTGTGCCAGCGAAAATCCGGCTTTACCGGCATAGGATTTTACAATCGCCTCGCGCCGCGTGTAGGACAGCACGCGTTCGACATCATCGAAACCGTTGGGGGCCAGCGCTTCGACCGCGTCGATCACCCGTTCGGGACCGCCAAGCCGGTTGAGCGTGCTGATTTCTGCGGTTTTGGGCAGGCGGTCGGCCTCGTAAACCGCCAGACCGTGGCGGGGATGTTCGGCTTGCGCCAGCGCATCGGCCAGCGCGCGGGCATCGAGAATAGCCTGACTGGCACCATTGGAGCCGACCGGATACATCGGATGCGCCGCATCCCCCATCAGCGTCACACGCCCGTGCGTCCAGCGCGGCAGCGGATCGCGGTCGCACATCGGATATTCCCAGAAGGCCGGGGTTTGCTTGATCATGGAGATGATATCGACGCCGGGCACGCTGAAACGGCGGGCAAACGGCAAAACATCCTCGAAACGGCCATTGCGCGACCATGTTTCGCGCTGCGGCGGCTTTTCGGGGTCGCCGATTCGGACATTGACCACCCAATTGGTCAGGCGGGTATTGGGCGTACGGCCTTCTGCAATCGGATAGAGCACCAGTTTCGCCTGCATGCCACCGGCAATGATCATGCTTTCGCCATCAAGGAAAACGGGCCAGTCAATCGCGCCACGCCACATCTTGATGCCGTTCCAGGACGGCGGGCCCTGATCGGGGTAAAAGTGTTCACGCACCAGTGAATGGATGCCGTCCGCACCGATCAGCACATCACCGCGCATGGATTCGCCCTGCTCGCCCCAACGGGAATCTGCGAAATGGGCGGTGACACCGCCTTCGTCCTCGATAAAACCGAGCAACCGGCGGCCCGTGCGCACCGCATCCTCGCCCAGCCGTTCGACCACGGCATCATAAAGCAATTTTTGCAAGCGGCCGCGATGGATGGAAAATTGCGGTACTTTGAAACCCGCATGCATCCCGCGCGGCTCGCGCCACACGGTTTGTCCGAAGCGGTTCATATAGAGCAGCTCATGCGTGCGGATGGCGACAGAATCGAGCACGGGCAAAAGGCCCAGCTCCGTTAATTCTGCAATGGCATGCGGCAGGGTGTTGATACCGACACCCACCTCGCGCACTTCCGGCGCCTGTTCGAATACAACTGCCTCGATACCACGCTTGTTAAGCATCAAAGCAGCAGTCAAACCGCCGATGCCGCCACCAATAATAATTGCCTTCATGCTGACGCTATTCCCGCTGCCTGCTTCGCCCTGCCAAAGAAACGCGGGGAAAGGATCAGAAAATCCACACGCGATCGGCTGGCAAGTGTAACCAATGCGCGCCAGAGCTCAAGGGGCCATCGTGATGGGTCCGGATTGTCATGCCCGGACCACGGAACAGATGTTCCCATGTATGCCCAAGAAACATCGATGTCACCAGATCGAGTTTGACATGGTTCTGGCCGCCATTCGAGCCGTCGGCCACATGCACACCTTCAAGACGGATCACCGCAGACCCTGCCTGCCCGACCTTTTCGGGCGCGCAACGGGCCTGACCGTCAAGGAGAAAATCACCGATGCGGATCGAGGCCCGACCATCGCTCATACCCATGATCTTGCCTTCGATATGGTTGTTGGAGCCCATGAATTCGGCGACAAACAGCGTCTCGGGTGCGTTGTACATGTCTTGCGGCGTACCGGCCTGTTCGACCACGCCGCCGTTGAGCAGCAGGATGCGGTTGGCAATGGCCAGCGCTTCGGACTGGTCATGGGTGACCATCAGAGCGGCAAGATTTTCACGCTCGATCAGTTCCTTCAGGAAGGCCCGCGCCTCCTCGCGCAATTTGGCATCGAGATTGGACAAGGGCTCGTCAAGCAGTACCACCGTCGGGCCATAGACCAGCGCACGCGCAATCGCCACGCGCTGTTGCTGGCCGCCAGACAATTCATGCGGGAACCGATGACCGAGCTTGCCAAGACCGAGGCTATCGAGCGATTTCTGCACCGTATCGCGCTGGACATCGGCCGCAACGCCCCTGATTTTGAGGCTATAGGCGACGTTTTCGGCCACCGTACGATGTGGCCACAGCGCATAGGACTGGAACACGAAGCCGAGGCCGCGCGCCTCTGTCGGCTGGTTGATGCCTGCCGCCCCGTCAAACACCGTCGTACCACCCACCGTGATCGTGCCGGTATAGGGCTGTTCAAGCCCCGCCACGGCCCGCAGCAAGGTGGTTTTGCCAGAGCCCGAAGGCCCCAGCAAAGCCGCCACTTCACCGCGACGAAGGGTCAGCGAAACGCCTTTGAGAATCTCGTTGCCACCCAAACGGATGCGCAGATTGTCGACGGCAAGATCAGCCATGTAATTTCACTCCCAAGCGAAGGGTCACCATCAATCCCAATGAAATCAAAGCCACATTGATGCACGACAGGCAGGTGACAATATCGACAGCCCCGCTGCCCCAGCGCGACACCACCAGCGAGCCGATCACTTCGGTTCCCGGACCCAACAGATAAACAGCGGTTGAATATTCACGCACAAAGATCAGCATGATCAGCAGCCATGCTGCCAGCATGCCGTGTTTGATCAGCGGAATGGTGACATCCCGCATCGCCCGTCCCAGGCTCGCACCGGTCACGCGTGCGGCTTCTTCAAGCTCGGGCGCGACCTGCAACAGAGCGCTCTGGACCAACCGCAGGCCATAGGCCAGCCAGACCAGCGTATAGGCCACCCACACGGCAAACAGCGTGGTCCGCAACGGGGTTAGCGGCTTGGTAAACAGAAAGACCCAGAAAATCGCCAGACCCGCGACAATGCCCGGCATGGCGCGCGGCAGCATCACGATATAATCGGCAAACCGCACCCATGCCGAAGGCCAGCGATGCTGGGCCAAAGCGATCATCGTGTAACAGCCGATCGACAAGGCACCGCCTATGGTGGCAATCCCCACAGAATTGACAATGGCGCTGACCACTTCGGAATCGTCGAACAATTCGATATAGTTATCAAGCGTCAGCACATCGAGGACATTAATGCCCAAGCCCCAGCTCGACACGAAAGAGCGCAGCACCAGTCCCGTCATCGGCAGCATCACGGTGCCCGCAAACCATCCTGCAATCAGCAGGAATGCCGGCCATCGCCATGCCCGCAACGCCACAAGATTGGTTCGCGACCCCTTGCCGCGCACCGCGATAAAGCGCTGGGCAGTTCGCAACAGCAGGCGTTGCACAAACACCAGCGGCAGCGCCACGGCAATGATCACCATCACGACCACCGCCATCAATTGATATGACGGCACACCCAGCTTGTTGGTGAGCTTGTAGAGATAGGTCGACAGCACCAGCAGGCCTTGAGGATCACCGAGGATCAGCGGCAGGCCGAACACTTCGAAACCGAGAAAGAGAATCAGCACGCCCGAAAACAGCAAAGCAGGCGTGATCATCGGCAAGGACACGTCCATCGCGACCCGACCGGGCTTGGCTCCTGTTACCCTTGCCGCCTCTTCCAGATCGCCCGGCAACGAACGCAAAGCGGCGGACGCATAGAGATAGACATGGGGCGCATGGGTCAGGCCCGCAATCACCACAAGCGAGGTGAACGAATAAATATCCCAGAACGGGTTCCCGAAATACTGTTTCCACCACACGGTGATAAAGCCGACCGGACCGATGGTCACCACATAGCCGAAAGCCAGCACAATCGGTGACAGAAAAATCGGCACAAGCAGCAATGGTTCGAATCCACCGCGGCCGGGCATATCGGTCCGTGTCATCAAAAAGGCCAGCAAAGCCCCCAAGGGCACAGAAATCGCCGTCATCCCAACAGCCAGCATGGCTGTTGTCCCGAGAGCCCGCCAGAAATCTGGCTCGCTGAAAACAAATTCATACGCCCACAACGACAATTGCGCCTTGGGATCAAAAAACGGCGCAGTCAGAAAGCTCTGATAGGTAATCAGAAGAACAGGGGCCAGAACAAACAGGGCCGTGATCGAAATCACGACCCTCCGGGCGGAAGTGCCAGCGACTGCACTGCTCATTTTTTGATGGCCGCTTGCCATTGATTCAAGAAGTCCAGACGCTTGGACTGCTCGAGGGTTTCAAGCAATTCGCGGCTGACCGGAATGGGACGGGCCTTGTCTCCCAACAGATCATCGACAGCCTTGGCGGTTTCCTTGCCTTCGACATCACCGCGAATCGAGAACAATTCGCCCTTGGCAATAATCGCCTGTCCGCGCTTGGACAGAAGATAATCAAGGAACAGCTTGCCTGCTGCCGGATGCTTGGCCTTGGCGGGGATGAAAGCCACGCGGGTGGCAATCAGGGTGTAATCCTTGGGCCAGACCATCACGAGGTTGGGGTTTTTCTTGATCGACAAAAGTCCGTAAGAGGCGAAAATATTATAGGCAATCGAATGCTCGCCCGAACCGACCTTTTCGATCATCGCGCCGGCACTGGTATAGACCTTGATATCGGCCGCACCCATCGCCTTGAACAGATCCCAGCTGGCCGGATCGGCCTTCACATCGCGGTTCATCATCAAGAAGCCGACGCCGGAGCGTTCGGGATCATAGGCGGTGATTTTGCCCTTATAGGCCGCAGCCTTGGTCGACAGCAGCTTGGCCAGATCCTTGTGGGTTTGCGGCACATCCTCGGCGGGCACTTGCGATTTGTTGTAGATGATCGCCATCGGTTCATAGGTGGTGCCATAGGCCATATTTTCCATCACGGCCCATTTGGGCAAAAACGGAATTTCCGGCGAGGCATAGGCCAGAGCCAAACCATCAGCAGCCAGTTTGACCTGCAAATCGGGGGCCGACGACCATGAAACGTCGGCAGTGCCGGTGCCTGCAGCTGATTCCGCAATCAGGCGGTTATAAAGTTCGGTGGAATTGATGTCGTTATATTCGATCTTGATGCCGTAAAGCGCCTCGAAATCCTTGATCAGCGGGGCTGCGGCCTTGGAATCGGTGGTGGCGTAGACGGTCACAACCCCTTCCTTTTTGGCAGCATCAATCAATGCCTGATAATCGGCAGGATAACCCGCAGGCAGGCTCTGGGCCTGTGCGCCGAAAGCCATAAGACCGGCAACGGCGGCGAAAGCAACACGCTGAAAGCCGGCAGAAAGAGAAAACGCGGATGTCATGGAAAATCCCCCCGTAATTGTTATACTATTGACCATAGTGATGCCCTATTTTTGAAAAGGGAGCAATCCGCTTTTGCGGTTTTTTCAGAGGATTTCAGAATGGTTGGCCCTATCGCACAAGTCAAAACAACCAAGGGTTGAGTTGTGATCACAATTATCTACGACGGCGAATGTCCGCTCTGTCAGGATTATGTCCGCCGCTTGCGGTTGGCGGAGGTTGCGGGCGGTGTCGAGCTGGTCGATGCCCGCACCACCCATCCCGCCGTGATCACGGCATGGCAAAACGGTTATGATCTGGATCAGGGCATGCTGGCTCTGATCGGCAACAATGCGTTTTACGGATCGGAAGCGGTGGCGGCTTTGGCCCGTCTGTCGTCCGACAGCACGCTGTTCAACCGTCTCAACCATGCCGTTTTGTCACGATCGGGTGTGAGCAGAATTCTCTATCCGCTGTTCAAGGCCGCACGCCGCATGGCTTTGACCGTAAAAGGCAAACCCGCGTTGAACAATCCGCTCAATTGAGCTGGCTTGCCACGTAAATAATGGCCGGAAAGCTCGCAAGCCACGCAAAGACAAAGCGGTTGAGCCCGAAATACCAAAACACCAGAAAATGGAACAGTCCCGCAACCGCGCAATAGATCACGGCCAGTTCCGCATCAAAAAATGCCAGCGGCACCAGACATTCCCAAACAATAAAGGCCCATGAGCACAGCATGGCCACCGGCCGCAACCAATAGAGGCTCAACCGCGACAGCGGGCCGTAAATGCCCCCGTCGAGAAACAAAGCCAGCGCCTCGCCCGACCGCCATTCGGGATTGAGCAACTTGATCCCGCCCGAGATGAAATAGGACGAGGCCGCGTGGATGGCGATATAGATCATTCCGGCCCGCCAGCCGAGCTCTGAATCTCCCGACGCGCCGACAAGAATGGCGATCAACAGGCCCGACAACACCACAATCGTCATGAAATCACTGCCGCCGTTGAACGCACCGCGCCAGCGGATCAGAATGACCAGAGTGCCCGCAAACAAAAAACCGACCAGCGGCAGCGATGCGCCGTCAATGACCAATACAAGGGCTGCCAGCAGTCTGAGCACCAGATGCAGCAGCCAGACATCCTCGCGCGCCAGAAAGGCGAACAGGCTTTGCACGGGTTTCGAGGCATGGGCCAGATCATCGCGGCCGATTGCATAGGTCCAGACGCCTTGCGGGCTCAAGGCCCCGCGCAGATTGAGAAATTCAATGGTCTGGATGATTAGGCTGATGCCGCACAGGATTTCGACACTGCGGGAAGCCATGGCAAGCGACATGACCATTCAACGCCCCTCCGGCTGAAAGGGCATGACGGGCGATTGAAGCACCAGATTGTCCACGGCCTCTGCCGCATGGATCAGCGGGTCGAAACCCGGCCGTTCAAGACAGATCCTGAATTGATAGGCCGACAGGCCCGCATATCCCGCCAGTTTCTCGCGCACCAGACGTTCGACCATCCGATAGGTGACAAGCCGCAGGGCTGCGGCATCATCGTCGCAATCGGCCAGATCATTGGCCAGATGATCGACCAGATTTTGTTCGCTCAAGGCCAGATTGACCTCAGCATTGTAAAACAGATGGCTCCACCGGCGTTCGGCGCGGGGCATGAATTTGTGCCAGTCGGACCATGCGTCCGTGGTCTGATGGCGGTAATAGAGCCGCGGCGCCCGCCCGAGCGCGTGGAAAAACCGCCAATTCGGGAAAAAACTGCGCAACAGAAACAGCCACGGGCTGACGACCGGACGGCTGTGCAGCACCAGTGCCGCCAGCAAAAATCCGAAATAGCCAATCATCAGCGCAAAATTGACCGACACGCTGACACGCTCCCCACGCTACGACACCAAGACCTTGGTTTTACGGGATCACCCTGCCGCAAGCCAGCTAAAATGCTTTGAACCATTGCATGAGATCGCAGGGTTGAGGCCCGCGCAGTTCTCATCCTTGCCGAATGGGGTTAGTCTGGTATCCATAAAATATAGGGAGAGACCATCAATGGCGCATCATTCCATCAAACAGGCTCTTGTGACCGGCGGCACGCGCGGGATCGGCGAAGGCATTGCCCGGGCTTTGGCAAAAGCCGGCTACCACGTCACCGCTTGCGGTTTGACGCAAGGCGAGCTGGACCGCTTCACCCCGCAAGAGCATATCACGACGGCTTTGCTGGATGTCACGAATGATGCGTCGGTCGCAGCCGTGCTGAACGGGTTCTCCTCGCTGGATGTGCTGGTCAATTGCGCCGGCATCATCTTGCGCGAGGGCAAGGAATTCGAGATCGAGGGTTTCCGCACCACCATCGAGGTCAATCTCAACGGCACCATGCGAATGTGTCTGGCGGCCAAGCCTTTGCTGGCCAAGGCCGGTGGGTCGATTGTCAACACGGCTTCGATGCTGAGCTTTTTCGGTTCCGCCTATGCGCCCGGCTATGCCGCCTCCAAAGGAGCGGTGGCGCAACTGACCAAGAGCCTTGCCGCCGCATGGGCCACCGACGGGATCAGGGTCAATGCCATTGCACCGGGCTGGATTGCCACCGAGCTGACCCAGCCCTTGCAGGACGATGCGGCGCGCACGGCTTCCATCATGGCCCGCACGCCGTTGAACCGCTGGGGCACACCCGATGATCTTGGCGGCGTGGTCGCCTTTCTGGCCTCCGATGCCGCCCGCTTCGTCACAGGCACTGTGCTGCCTGTCGATGGCGGCTATCTGACCGTGTAATGGAGTTGAAATCATGACCCAAGACGACAAATGGACACCTTACCGCCATCCGATGCCCAAGGAATCGCCGCCCGAACTGGTCATCCCCGATGCCATTCCGCAGGACGAGCGGGTCTGGGTGCCGGTGGATGACAATGTCTGGTTCCGCCCGCTCTGCATGTCGGCATCGCGCGGCTATTGGATGAACCTGCTCAAAGTGCGCCGCGCGGGCGTGCTGTCGCGCCACCGCCATCCGCAGCCTGTCCACGGCTATGTGATCAAGGGATCGTGGCGCTATCTGGAACATGACTGGGTGGCGACCGAAGGCGGCTATGTCTATGAGGCACCGGGCGAGACGCATACTTTGGTGGTTGATCCGCATGTCGAGGAAATGATCACGATGTTTCAGGTCAATGGCGCGATGATCTATGTCGATCCCGACGGCAATTGCACCGGCTATGACGACGTGTTCACCCGCATCGACAAATGCCGCAAACACTATATCAAGATCGGCCTGGGCGAAGGCTTTATCGACCAGTTCATCCGCTAGGCCCTTTCTTGCTGTAAAGATTGCAACCCATGCCGCTGTCACCGCTCTATCGGCCTGCCACCCACCACCAATCCTTGGGGGATGGCTTTTTTGATCGCGTGGCAGCTGCTGATTTTCCGCAAACCCTGTTGCGCTTCCGCAATGACCGGCACGCCGCCCGCATCGGGCTGGATCAGCTCACCGATGCGGAATGGACCGGCCATTTCGGCCATTTCGCCCCCCTGCCCGATACGCTGCAAACCCCGCTGGCTTTGCGCTATCACGGCCATCAATTCGGCCATTACAACCCCGATCTCGGCGACGGGCGCGGGTTTTTGTTTGCGCAATTGTATGAGGCCGGCAGCAACCGTCTGCTTGATCTGGGCACCAAAGGATCGGGGCAAACGCCGTGGTCGCGTCAAGGCGACGGACGGCTGACGCTGAAAGGCGGCATGCGCGAGGTGCTGGCCAGCGAAATGCTGGAAGCGCTCGGGGTCAACACCTCCAAAACCTTCAGCCTGATCGAGACCGGCGAAAGCCTGATGCGCGGCGACGAGCCCTCGCCCACCCGCTCGGGCGTGATGGTGCGCCTGAGCCACAGCCATATCCGCATCGGCACGTTCCAGCGGCTGGCGACTTTGGGCGACGAGGCGGGATTGCGCCTGTTGGTTGATTATGTGATCGCGCATTACTGGCCCCGGGCCGCCGACCATGCCGATCCGGTGATCGGCCTGTTCGGGCATGTGGTGACAGCCGTGGCGCGGATGGGGGCGCAATGGTTCGCGGCGGGCTTTGTGCATGGCGTGCTCAACACCGACAATATCACGCTGACCGGCGAGAGTTTCGATTATGGTCCGTGGCGGTTTTTGCCGGTTTACGACCCGCGCTTTACCGCCGCCTATTTCGACCAGACCGGCCTTTATGCCTTTGGCCGCCAGCCCGAAGCCCTGTTGTGGAACTTGGCGCGTCTGGCCGAAACACTGGTGCCTTTGACCGATACGGAAGCGTTGCGCACCGCCTTGCAGACATTTTTGCCGCAATTCAAGCAGGCTTTGACCGGCCAGACCCTGCGCATGCTCGGTCTGGTGCCCGATGCAACCGCGCAAAGCGAGGCGATTGTTACGCAGTTCTACACAGCCTTGCGTGACACCCAAGCCCCGTTTGCGCAATGTTTTTTCGATCTCTATGGAGCAGGTGATCCCGAACGGCTTGATCAAAGCCCTCTTGCGGGCCTTTATGCCCAACCCGTCTGGCAGGAGACGCTGGCCGCCTTGCGCAGCCTGCCTGTGTCACCGCTGGCTGTATCACAGGCCCGTCATCCCTATCGGGCAAGGCGCGAACCGGTGAGCATGCTGATCGAGACGGTGGAAGCCCTGTGGCACGAGATCGACACGCGCGATGACTGGTCGGCTTTTGAACAGATGGTGCGCGATATCAGGCTGATGGGGAGCTTTTACGCTCCCCATTTCGCGGATTGAAACGGCTCAGAGCGTATAGCCGCGCTCGCCGTGCTGGGTCAGATCCAGCCCTTCGTCGATATCATCATGGCTGGCACGCAGGCCGATCGTGGCTTTCAAGGCAAACATCAGCACGGCCGAGGCCCCTGCCGACCACAGCATGACGCTGGCCACACCGATCAGCTGTGTCTGGAACTGGCCCCACATCGTGCCATCGGCGCCATAGCCGACACCGCCCAGCGAGGGATGGGCCAGAAAGGCCACCAGCAATGTACCCAGAATACCGCCGACGCCATGCACGGCAAACACATCGAGCGAGTCATCGATGAACCAGCGATGCTTGACGATATCGACCGCCATAAAGCACACCACAGCACCGCTGACGCCCAAAATCACGCCGCCCATCGGCCCGATAAAGCCCGAAGCGGGCGTGACGGTTGCCAGACCGGCCACCACGCCGGTGACTGTGCCAACCATGCTGGGACGGCCGAAGCGGATCCATTCCAGCGCCATCCAGACCAGACCGGCGACAGAGGCCGACATATGGGTGACAAGGATCGCCATGCCTGCCGCGCCGTCCGCTGTCAGGGCCGAACCGCCGTTAAAGCCGTACCAGCCCATCCACAACATGCCCGCACCGATCATCGTCATGCCGGGATTGTGGGGAGGACGCAGCTCTTTGGGGAAACCATCACGCGGGCCGAGCAGATAGGCGACAACCAGCGCCGAAGTGCCTGCCGTGGCATGCACCACCAGACCACCGGCAAAATCCATCACCGAGCGTTGCATCAGCCAGCCGCTACCCCAGACCCAATGGGTCACCGGTGCATAGACCACCAAAAGCCACAATCCGCTGAACGCCACGACCGTGCCAAAGCGCATCCGCTCGGGAAAGGCACCGATGATCAAGGCCGGAGTAATCACAGCAAAGGTCATCTGGAACAGGAAGAACACGCTTTCGGGCAGCGTGCCGTTGAGATCGTCACGCCCCATCCCGAGCAAAAACGCCTTCGAGAGATCGCCGACCAGCGCGCCGCCTTCCGCAAAGGACAGGCTATAGGCGCAAGCCAGCCATAAAACCGAGGAAAGGCAGGCAATCACCACGCATTGCATCATCACGGACAACACGTTTTTGGACCGCACCAGCCCGCCGTAAAACATCGCCAGTCCCGGCAGGGTCATAAACAGCACCAGAGCCGAAGCGGTCAAAATCCATGCCGTATTGGCAGCGTCCAATTTGGCAGTTTCAGCCGCCGCACCCGGCACGCTGCCAAGCAAGAGCACAGCAACGCAACACAACAACAGGGTCAAAATTCGGTCAATGATCATGGCAGATGTCCCCCACGGCATGGTCTTTTTGATGATCCGCTGTCCCGCTGGACAAGAAAGCGGCAGATGCTGCTATGTAAAGAAACAAATGCATTTTTTCCAGAAAACCGGCGGGTTTTTTTGCTGTTTTTATAATCAAATTCGGTATTTTTGCCTAAAAAATCATCATTGATCGGAGTCATGTCCCTGTCCCTTCGCACGGGTATCACGGGCATTGCGAATATCGTTAAGTGAGGGCGATAAAGCGTTTCTGGGACAAACGCAGCGGGTGACGCGGACACCGGGTTGAAACGGCACTGCTCTGAAATTCTAGTTCAGGAGTATTCAGCCGAGGCTCGGAGATTTTTAGTAATGCGTATTTTCGAACCCGTTCTGTTGGCCTCTATGGCACTTGCCGCCCCCGCCGGATTTGTCGGTGCGGCTTATGTCGGCCCGAGTTTTATCAGTGCCGATTTCAACGGCTTCGACATCCACAATGCCAAACCCGTCTCTGCGTCCAAGACAGATGATGCGTCGCCCATTCAAAAACCCAAAGCGAAAAAGCCGGCTCTACCGCCCGATGGCCCGGGCCTGCGCGGCGCGACCAGGCCTCATTGCAGCCCCGGTTTTTATACCGCAGGCTATGAATGCAAGATTTCGCCGCCCAACCATTATGTGCCGGTCGGCGCGATCTACCCCATCCTGTGCCCGCCCGACACCTTTGCCGCTCCCGGTGCGCAATCGAAGGGCCAATGCGTCAAGCGCGAGACCAGGGACGGGTTTTGGGCACAAAGCAAAGCCGTGGTCAAAAGCGCACTTGCCAGTGCCAAAATTTCCCTGTGACTGACGATATCCACAGGTCATTTGCCATGTCGTGAATCCGACAGCCCAATCAAGCCCCTGTAATTCAACAACTATATTTTTTATCCGATATGAAACGCCTTTGGCACGGGAAATGCAGATACCTTCGTGAACACATTAAGGTAATTGATCATGGCTGCGACCCGTCCACTTCCTCTCATGCAACTGCCACTCAAAGCAGAGCAACTGATCCCCGAAACAGGGGCGCAGATTATTGATCTGTCGGCATATTTTGCACTGGTCGGCAACCAGCACAAACCTGGGACCGATCACAGCAAACGGCTTGAGCGGCCCACCAATTACCCGCACAAGCTGCAAGGCAAAGCCGTGCGGTTTTTTCAGGGTCAGGAAGAATTGCACCTGACCAACAAGCACTGAGTGCCTGACTTTTATTCTCCAAATCCGTGATGATGTCTGCCTGATCCGCTGAAGGGATTGGACAAGCGCGCCCATTTGCCGCAAACAGCCACTTGATGCAGGCTTGTGACGCGCTATGTCGGCAAGATGCAAATTGATGCATACCCACCACCCGATCAAAGGCCCGTCATGACTGATCAGATCTCCGCCCCGACCAACGAAGCCCTTGCGCCGGTCAGCCCTTCGGCCCGCTCCCTAGGCGGCTTGTCGCATGTCTCGCTGTGGTTCAGCCTCGGGGTCGGCCTGCTGGTGATCCAGATGGGCGCCTATCTTGTGCCCGTCATGGGAACGAAAGATGCTGTGCTGGCCATTGTGCTCGGCTCGGTGATCGGCTCGGGCCTGCTGGCCTGGACCGCCAAACTGGGCACCGATACCGGCCTGTCGAGCGCGGGCCTGATCCACCGCGTCTATGGCAGCGGTTTTGCCCGTTTGCCGATTGTGCTCAACATCGTGCAGCTGATTGGCTGGACCACGTTCGAGCTGGTGGTGATGCGCGACGGCACCACGGCGATCGGCGCACAGATGTTCAACCTGCCACCCGATAGCCCGCTGGCAATGGTGCTGGCCACGCTGGTCTGGGGCGCAATCCTCAGCCTGTTGATGACGGGCTCGATGCTGACACTGGTGCGCGGCTTTGTGAACCGCTTCGGCCTGCCGCTGGTGATCGCCTCGCTGGTGTGGTTGAGCTGGCAGTTCCTCGGCAAAGTGATGGCGCAGGATGCACAAGCTTTCTGGAACCGTCCGGGCACCGGCGGGATGGGCCTGTTGACCGGACTGGATCTGGTGATTGCCATGCCGGTGTCGTGGCTACCGCTGGTGGCCGATTATGCCCGCTTCGGCCGCTCGGGCACGTCTACCATGCGCGGCACATGGATCGGCTATGCCATTGCCAATAGCTGGTGCTATGGTCTCGGCATTGTCGTGGCCAGCCTGTCGGAACCCGATGCCAATCTGGTCAACACCCTTCTGCTGGCCCAAGGCGGACTGCTGGCACTCGGTCTGATCCTGCTCGATGAATTGGACAATGCCTATGGCGATGTCTATTCGGGCTCGGTCTCCTCGCATGCGCTGATGCCGACGGTGTCGATCCGCCAATGGGGTCTGGCGATTGCCATCCTCTGCACGGGTCTGGCGATGATCCTGCCCATGCATGCGCTGGAGCCGTTTTTGCTGCTGCTCAGCTCGATCTTTGTCCCGCTTTACGGGGTGATTTTGGGCCGTCTGGCCTTCGGCCACAGCCAAGAGGCAAGCGACAGGGCGTTTGATATCACCGCAGGCCTGATCTGGCTGGCGGGTATCGCCTGTTTCCACGGCGCAACCCAATGGGCCCCGCAATTCGGCTCGGCTTTGCCAAGCCTGATCCTGACATTTGGCGCGGCCTTTGTGACGCGGGCAAAATAAGGCACTTCACACGCACGCGTCTGGCTGTCGGCAGGATTGCTGTCAGCCAGACTCGGGCGTATGATCGAAGACGAGGACTTCTTCACAGGAGAAAGTCATGTCATTGGCCCATCAACGCGTCGACACTGTGATCCCAGCATCGCCATTGCCTCCCATTCCGGTTGGCCGCATCAAGAGTTTCGGGCCGCTCGGCTCGAAATATCAGGTCGGCCATGCCACGCGCCAATTGCCCTGTGGAGACTGGATGGTCGAAGTCACCATGATTGAAACCGGTGAAAAGACAGAATATCGGCTCACGCGCCTGAATAACGACCCCGAGGCGGTTTGATGTATGCCATCGCTTTCGATCTGGTGGTCGCCGACACTGAAAAGCACCATCCGCAAGGCGTCTCGCAGGCCTATAGCGAGATCGGCACAATTCTCGGTCAACATGGCTTCCGTCGTGTTCAAGGCAGCCTTTATGTGACCGACGACGAGAATATGGCAAAGCTGTTTCTGACCATTCAGGCCTTGCGTGCCCTGCCATGGTTTCCCGCTTCCGTGCGCGATATCCGTGCTTTCAGAATCGAGCAATGGTCGGACTTTACGCCTGTCGTAAAGGCCTGACCACCACACTCGTGCTTGGTGCAAACGGCCCGCAACAGGTCACGGGCTATCTGCCTGCCTCAGACATCATCGAGATGGTCGACATAGACCAGACCGGCTTTGGCCAGCGGCTCGCGCATTTTGTACATGTCGAGACCCAACACGCCCGAGGCAAGCTGGC
>Ga0214921_10005325_pt1 | contig 18239 bp, 15 predicted proteins | sample LL1505_MetaG_FD_177992 | JGI IMG/M metagenome (GOLD analysis project Ga0214921, IMG submission 177992) | Freshwater microbial communities from Lake Lanier, Atlanta, Georgia, United States - LL-1505 | ecosystem: Environmental > Aquatic > Freshwater > Lake | place: USA: Georgia | collected... | reverse complement strand
AACCGATAAAATATTCGATATCATGATTTTCTTGGAGGGCGTCACCAATTCGAAATACGGAGCCTTCCTCACCACCAAAATGAATATATCGGCTGAAAATTTGGAGAATGCGGAGGCGGCGCATCCCCCCATGGTATGAGGCGCGGAAGTGACGGGAAAGAGGGAAGAAGCGGATGCGCCGCGATTTTGGATTCGGGATGTTTAATTTTTGATTAGAGAAAAATGGAGTTCATGAGTATTAAGGGCTGAACAAAGGGGTAAGAGCGAGCGGCAGTTAGGAAGTGAGAAGAAGCGATGCGCCGCGATTTTGAATGCTTGATTGGCAGAGCAAAAGAAAAAGTATGGAGCTTGGGGACACGTGGGAACAGAATGATAAGATGCTTAAGGGGAATCTGATTCGGGATGAAGCGTTTAGCTTTGCGTTACAGATTATGGGTTTGGCAAAAACGCTCAGGCAGGAAAAGGAGTACGAGTTGAGTTCACAGCTTTGGCGTGCTGGAACCAGTATCGGGGCGAATGTGGAGGAAGCGCAGGCTGGACAAAGCCGGGCAGATTTTCTGGTCAAAATGACGATTGCGTCCAAGGAGGCACGAGAGGCCCTTTATTGGTTAAAGCTTGCGGATAAAGGGAAAATTATTTCTGCAGAGGAAATAGCTCCAGTACGAGAGCAGTGTGAAAGAATCGTTCGGATTCTGACCGCCATTGTGAAGACGGGGCGGGAAAGCAAAGACCAATCAAAAATCAAGAATCCAAAATCCAAAATCCTGTGAAACAGCCAGATTTCACCATTATTACTCCCAGTTTTGGCCAACTGGATCACTTAGCCTGTTGCATCGCTTCCGTGGCGGATCAGGAGGGGGTCGAAGTGGAGCATATCGTGCAGGATGCGGGGAGTCCTGGGATCGAGGAGTTTGCGGAGAAGACTGCCAAACAGCTTTTGGGGAGATTTGGGGGAGAGCGGGTATCGAACCTTCAAACGTTCGAACTTTTGCACATTCGCACAGCACACGGCTACACCCTGCGAATCTTTAAAGAAAAAGACGAGGGGATGTACGACGCAATTAACCGAGGTCTGAAGAGAGCTAAAGGAAAGGTCTGTGCGTATCTCAACTGTGACGAACAGTACCTTCCCGGCGTGCTGTCCATGATTTGGGCGTCTTTTCAGAAAAATCCCTCCGTGGAGGTGGTGCTGGGGGATGTGATTATTGTAGGGAAGGATGGGGAAGCAGTTTGTCACCGAAAGATGGTGAAGCCCGGGCTAGCTCATACATGGACGTGCCATTTTGGAGCTTTGACGGCGGGAATCTTTTTCCGAGAAAAGCTAGTGAACGAAGGGCTACTTTTTGACACAAGCTATCGAGCGGCATCGGATGCGGAGTGGTTTGTGAGGGTGCTGCAAAGCGGAAAGAAAGTTCAGCCTCTTCGCAGGACGACATCAACCTTTATGGAGAGTGGAGAAAACTTAGGACTGAGCCTGACGGCGAAAGAAGAGAGAGCGAGGCTGGATGCTTCGGCTCCGCCTTACTTTAGGGCTTTGCGTCCTGTTTGGGTGCTGGCGCATCGAGTAAGGCGACTATGGAGCGGTGCTCATCGATCTGAAGATGTGGCATATGGGATATATCTGCCCAAGCAGTCAGGGAGAAAAGCGTTTACTGCAAAGAGGCTGCGAACCACTTGGCCAGGAAGAATGTTTAATTTTTAATGTTCGATGTTGGATCTTGGACTGGGGATGAGATTACTCACGCCAAGGACGCTAAGCCCCGACGCGGGTACGGGGCAGGGTGTGAAGGTTCGAATGTGCGAAAGAAGTCTTATTAGGGACTAATTTTGAGGCGAGAGTGCTGCGGAGGGGTAGATAGTTTGGGTTGGGGGGAGGGGAGGGCGCGCTTTTAGGGCGGCCCGACGCAAAGTTTCTGTGCGAACTAAAAGGGCTGTGATCGGGCAGACCTGCATCAAAAAGAATGTGTAATCCCCAAAAAGAAACAAAAAGCCAAGCACTTGAGGGAAAAGCAAGGCAAAACACCATACTTGGATTGGGGCGATTTCCTTAGGAGGAGTAATGTTGATACTGCGAACAACATATAAAATGAAAGCGAAACAGAAGGCAGAGAAAAAAAAAGCCCCTAAGACCCCTGTGACGAGAAGAGCATGGAGGGGGCCTTCGTGCGGTTGGCGCTGGTCAATAAAACGGCGCACATCCGCATACTCATCGCCGACTTCCGCTTGTCGGGCAGCGATAGCTAGATAGGCATCGGTATCCCTCTTGGCTAATTCCTTGTCGTAATGGTAACCAAGACCAACCAGTGGAGACTTTTGAAAATACTCTTTGTAGAAAAGGGCTTTCATTTTGTCGCGCCATTCGCTGGAACTCTTTGCTTCGCTGACAGCTTTTGAGTTCCATTCGCCAGGAAGAAAGGAAAGGGCGCGCTGCATGGCAATGGGCAGATCGACAACGCGGCCTTGTAGCAGCACTAAACTAGAGACGGAAAGTAAACCTGCTAAAACCATAAGAAAGGAGGCAGAGCGGGTGGTGGCATAAAGGGCGGCAAAGCCAGCAAGGGTAAGTCTCACAAGATAATTACGGAATCCAGAGGCAGCTGTTAGAAAAAGCGCAATTAATAAAGTTGGGATGATCCAAAGTTTTGTCGGGCTGAGCCAGACACGTGGGGGATTGTAGCAGAGAACCAATAGTGAGATTGCCATCCCTACTTTGGCAAAGCTGGCGATGCGTGAAATTCCTGCTTCGCGTCCAAAGTTCCCTTGTAGAGCTGCGCCGTATTCCGAAAGATTCACTCCGCTATAAAATTTCCAAATAAGGGGCGCAGTGGCTGGCACCAAAGTAGTGAGAGTATCGGGCACAATATCAACAAAGGAGCCCAGAAAGTAGAGAAGGGGGACTTTTTGGAGATCGGCCCATCGAATTCCTGGAAACGAATTGAGCAAAACCATTCCGAAGGATGCAATCAGAACGGTAAAGTATTTACGTCCACCCCAGCTTGTGCCGCCAAGGAGCTTGATTCCAATATCGCGGGATTCCACCCAGTGATATACGATAATGGAAAGAAGAAGAGCAAGAGGAACCCAGATCGAGGCAGGGCCGAGTCGCCAGGCCACGTTCAGGCCAAAAATCATCCTATAGATTAGGTAAAAAAAGACGCCAATAATTGATAGCTCCTGAATGGAGAAGTTTAGGGGAAGGAAGTTTAAGTTGCCCTCAATGGGGAGGGTAAAAGGAATAATCATCCAGCAGCGGTCGCGGACGAGGAAGAGAACGATGAGGAGAAAGCCGACAGCCAAAAAGCTGATTAAAGGAGTGGTGTTGCCACCAATTGTTTCGCTGGTCAGCCACGGGGCGGCAATGAAAAAGCCGAGCGTAATTAGGGCGAGGCACACCTTTTGGGCTGTGAGATTTTGCACGAATCATAGTGTAAGGTCGAAAAGGGATAGGTGAAAAGGGAGAGTTTCGTATGGGAGCGTGCGAATGTTCTAGGGGTGAAATGTTCGAATGCGCGAAAGCGGTCGAAGCTATGGGGTAGCGATAGTGCCGACGATACGAGCCGGGTTGCCAGCGCCGATTGAGTAGGCGGGGACATCTTTGGTAACGACGGAGCCGGCGCCAATGATGACTCGGTCGCCCAAGGTGACACCCTTAAGAATTATGGAACGAGCCCCAATGAAACAGCCGCGACCAATCTTTATCGGTTTGGAGTTTTTGGAGTATTCGGTAAGCCATGAAAATCCCATGCCGGGAGCGTGAAAATCGTTGTCCAAAACCATAGAGCCAGCCCCAAGAATTGTGTCTTCACCGATTTCAATAGAGTTTCCGGCAACAATTGTACTACTACTAAGTCCAACCCTATCTCCAAGTGTAAGGCGAGCGGTGGGGCTCATTGTGCGGAGAACACAGGGGGAGGAGCCACCTAGCGGGTTGGCGCGGGCGGAGCTATCGAGAGTCACGTGAGAGCCTAGGGAGATGGAGGAGCCGGGATAACGGCTACAGATCGGATGACCGAAAAGGCGAATAGGCATAGATATTTGGAGGCCACGCATTCGCAGCTCCAACAACCATAACAAACTGGGAAGCCGACGAAGGAGATGGCGGAATTGCCCAGCGATTTGCAATAGGCTCATGGCTCAAGCTAGAACTTAAACGAAGGACGGGACATGAAAAAAATAGCCATTCTTGCGGCGTTTCCGTTGCACCACTTAAAAGGGTTTGGGAAGGCGTTTCAGCCAAAAGGGCATTATGCCACTTGGTTGCCGCAGATCGCAGAGGCTTGGGATGGACAGAAGGAAGTGGAGATCCACTGGATCGTCATGTCGGAGTTGGTGCAGGAGCGAAGGGATGTTTCCGAATGGGGGCAGATGTTTCATGTCCTACCCACAACTCAGCGGGGGCGATCTACCTCGTTATTTCGTGAGGATCGGAGAGCGATCGGCGCAGTATTGGACGAAATCCAAGCTGATCTTGTACACGGTTGGGGCACAGAGGATGTATACGGGCTGGCAGCTGTACTTTCCAGGCGGCCTAACATTGTTTCGATGCAAGGCATCCTCAGTTATTATGCCCTCAAAAGCAGGATGCCTGCTCGCAGCTACCTGCAAGCCATACTTGAGCTTTTTATTCTTTGGAAAGCCGAAAAGGTTACGACAGAAAGCCAGTGGGGAAGAAATGTGGTATTGAGAAGGAACCCCTTTGCAAAAGTGGACCTTGTCGAGTACGGGGTGCAGCAGGTGTTTTTTCAAACAAAATGGCAGCCAGAGGAGAAAAACCCTTTTGCTTTATTTGTGGGGGGAATATCGCCACGCAAGGGAATTCAAGATCTTGTGGAGGCTTTTCGGGATCCAAAGCTATTAGGGAGCGAGTTGGTTGTTATTGGCGGGGGGGAGGGGGAGTGGTCGGAAAATCTGCAAAAAGGCGCCTCATCCAACATTCGTTGGTTGGGTAGAAAAACAGCAGAGGAGACGGCTCAGTTCATGTCAAAGGCGTGGTGCTTGGTATTGCCGACAAGGGCAGATACAAGCCCCAATGTTGTCAAGGAGGCGAGGGTGGTTGGATTGCCTGTCATAACGACGCAGAGTGGTGGGCAGGCCAGTTATATGAAAAATGGGGAGGATGGATATTTTCTCGAGTGTGGGGATGTGAACGGGTTAATTCAAAAGATTGGGAAAGTGTTGGGATTTTTTGCCAAAGCGAAAGAGATGGGTGAGAAGGGAAAAACCGGCTATCGAGACTTATTTTTAGCCACGAAAACAAGTAAAAGCCTTATCAAATTATATAAGCAAATAAAACCATAGACTCTCAGAATTCGCCATGAACAGACAAACAATTAAAACTTCAGCTGACCAAGCGCCATGAATCATCTTCTCCAAGATATCGTCAAAGGACTCAAATCCATTATTATTTGCGGACCCGCTTTATCAATCTGGTTAAAGGTCAAACTTCGGAGATGGCAAAAACAATCCAAGCACAATGTTTTGTGGCTCGAGCGCCAGTCTCAGGAGGAGCTTATCCGATTGTTATCTAGGCTCCAATGTCTGATCCTGCCGACTCGGGTGGACATGTGCGCCGACGTGGTCAAGGAGGTCGGGGTCATGGCTTTTCCGGTTGTGGCGAGCCCACATATAAGCCATACGCAGTACATTGAGCATGGCCAAAATGGCTTTATTTGTCCGTTCGAGTCCGCCGAATCCTGTGAGGAGGACCTTCCGCGAAATTTTCTAAAACTGAAAGCGACTTTGGCCATACGAAAGTTTATGAGAGAAGAGCATAATGGGCTTTTGAGGCCGGACATAACTGTAGAAGGATTTCTCAGCCTATATGGTCAGGGGCTTTCGATCTTCCGACTTTTGGGTTTCGCATGAAAATTGCTTTCATTCTCGAAAACCCCCTCGGATATGGCGGAGGCGTCAGTATGGTGGTTCGCACTCTCATGGAGGGACTTCCGGAGGCTTACCAATTCGTGCTGGTTTCCCGGGATGCGGAGGGCCATCTGAGCCAAGACCCGTTATTCCGGAGGGTTGATAAGCATATTTCATGGCAGGGGGAAAAAGGCCCCCCGCATCGCGAGTTCTATCGAACCCGCAATCAGGTTCTTGAGCGCTTGGTGGCAGCTAAGCCCGATCTGGTGCATTTCCATTCGGGAGGAGTTTTTTCCTGGGGGAACCGCTGGCCCGGGGCCAGCTGGCCGGCGTATCTAAAGAGAGAGAACATCTGCTCCCTTTGGACCAACCACCTTGTGGTTGACCGATTGCATGGGTTTTGCGGCGAGAATAAGCCCCGGCTTTTTAAGGCGTTGGTATGGCCTTTGGCTTGGTGGGCTAAAGAACAACAAATCGCTGCCGTCGCAAGGGAAATTTGTGTGTCTGATGAAAACTGTTTAAAAATGCGCACTTGGTTTCCTGCCCAAAGCGATAAAATCATCCGGCTTTATCATTCGCGGATCGATGCCGAAACGCTCGTCCCTTCCGCCGATCACTTGCGGGAGAAGATAATCTTGGCCGTGGGGCACTTAGCGATCCGTAAGGGGCAGCATATCTTGACGCACGCATTTTGCCGCTTAGCGGCGGCATATCCTGATTGGCGGCTAATCTTTGTTGGCCCCGTCGACTCGGAAGGTTGTGGGAATTTGATACGCGACCTAGCCTGCAAACACGGCTTATCGGAGCGCGTGCGGATGGTGGGACAGCAGGAGAACGTGGCCGACTGGCTGCGCCGATGTTCTATTTTCGTGCAGCCCTCTTTTCAGGAGGGGTTACCGCTAGCACTGCAGGAGGCAATGGCAGCAGGGTGCCCGGTTCTAGCTACAAGGGTAGCGGGTAACCCCGAGTTGGTCGCCGACGGAAAGAACGGATTTCTTGTGGAAGCTGGAAATATTTCCGCCATGAAAGACAGGCTTGAGTGGTTGATGAAGCGCTCTTTGGACCGCAACAAGATGGGGCGTGAGGGTGCGCAAAGAATCCGGGACCTTGGCATGACCCGGCAAAGCATGATTCGGGCCCACGATGAACTGTACCGGAAAGTGGCTGAGGTCGATTCCAAATGAGAGCCGAACCATCCTTTGTGGTTGCCGCTCCCATGCGGTCGGCTTGTGACGACCCCGCGCGATTCTTTGCCAAACATGGACTGCTCCGGCTTTATGCCACTTGGAATCGTCGCGGTACGACGGGAATTCCTGTAGGAAAAACCAGATTGATGCCGGCTTTGGGCCTGATTGCCTATATTGCTGCTCGTCTTTGTTCCTTCTACCGGGGCGAGGCCATCCGCTTTGCCCTGTACCCCCTGTATGACCAGTGGGTCAAAACTTTGCTCCGCCCGGGCGATCACATGCTTTCGAGTTACGCATATGCCAACTCCTGTTTTCGGTGGATTCGACGTCACGGAGGAAAAACTTTTCTGGACGGGGGCAACAGCCATCCGGAAAACTTTTGGAAGATTCTTAACGCAGAGCATCTGCGTTGGGGTAACCCGGTGCCACCGGTGGCACCTTTTCACCAGAAAAGATCCCTCGCGATGATACAGGATGTGGATTATGTGATTGCACCCAGTGAATTTGTCGCCGACTCCTTTCGCCAGCGCGGATTTCGTCGAGAACAAATCTTGCATGTCCCCTACATCACGGATCTGGAAAACTTCTGTCCCTTGGGGCGACGGCCTGCCGACCGGCCACTCACGCTTGTCAACACCGGTAGCCTTTCCCTCAGAAAAGGGACGCCGTATTTGCTGGAAGCCTATGCTCTGGTAAGAAAAGTTGTGCCGGAGGCCAGACTTTTATTGACCCGAGAGATTAGCGGAAGCATCCCTTCGGTCCTTAAAAAGTATAAAGATTTGCCGATTGAGTGGGCCGAAACTTTGAAGCCGATGGCCTTGTGCCAGCGCCTTCAATCTGCAGATATTTTTGTTCTTCCCTCTTTAGAGGAGGGACTGCCACGAACTGCATTGGAGGCCATGGCGTGTGGCCTGCCAGTAATTGTCACGCCAAATACTGGAGCTAATGATTTTGTAAAGGAGGGCTTGTCGGGCAGCATCGTGCCCATCTGCGATGCTGGGGCCATTGCCTCCAAGATCTTGGAGTGGTGGGGTAAGATCCGGCAAGGCCGGGCTCCCAAGGTTTTTCCGGATATACAAAAAAAACTCTCTTGGGAGAGTTTTGAAAAGAACCTCTCAAATGCCTTGGCTAAAATCCCACTATGAACAGGATTTCTGAGTGAAACAAAAAAACAGATAGCTGCCGATGCCTGCTAGCAGAAACTAGATTCCCCATTTCGCGAGGCTGTCTCTGAAACCGCATCTTTATTGGGCGGAAAGGCGGTTGTGAGGACAAGAGCCTTAATTAAAGAAGCGGAAAAACTAAATTGGAATACCATTTTTCTGGGCGACAGCTTGCGCCCAAACGACTCTCCTTTGGTTTTTATTTTGGCGTTCTTTTAGATTGCGCCAGCTAGTTTGTAAGCTTTCAAGAAAGGGAAACTGATCGAAAAGGCAGCTTTTGATGCTTTCCCTTAATCCTGCTGGTGGAGTTGGAAGGGGTGACGGAGAGCTCCATTTCTTTGAATAATCCGACTGCTGTGGCCATTGAGAAAAAATAGGCATAGCCTTCGATTTCTTTGCTGAGATAAATAGTTGTATCGGCTGAGATCCATGCTCCTCAACTCTCATCCCTAGGCTGTCCGGATCCTTAACGGAAAACCATTTTCCATCCTGATGAACCAACATCCTCTCCAACAGAAAGCCGTTATCTGCTGAAAGAAGTCGATAAAATAGTTCAGGGCTGAATTGATAAAAGCCGTGTCCGGCCCAGTTATTCCAAGGGGTGATTAAAATTAAATGCCCCCCTTGCTCAACAAGCTGCATACATGTCTTAATTGCCTCCGGGAAATTAAAGACGTGTTCAAGCGTGCCGCCGTCTATTACGCAGGACCACTTCTTTGAAAGAGTTGCAGGAAGCGGCTGATTTAGATCGTGAGTAAAGACAGCCCCTTCGTAAGGTGAGGCATCCAAAACATCTAAAGATTTGGCGCCGAGCCCAACAAAAAGCTCATCAGCGAAAGTGGCGTGTCGAGGCGGTTCAACATTAAGAAGGGAACAGACCATCTTGTATTGGTTGCGCTGCATATAAACTCCCTGTCGCCCGAGAGTAAGAGTTTTCGAAAAATCGACGCCACGACCCATCTCGCCAATTAGAAAACGTGCAGATGATAAGCTTATGCCCATAGAACGCTAAAATAGTGAGGCTATAAATCTCCCCTTGGGCGGGGGCGTGGGCATATCGACCCACCGAGCAGATTGATCCTGTAAAAAACTTCAATATCTTGTGCGAAAAATTCTACCATGACAAAAATATGCACAAGACCCCGAGGATTGCGAAACGTGATTTTAGCGAGACAATAAAAGTACAATAAGGTTCTGAGCATATTAGTTTGAGAAAAAGACTGCGAAAAGTGAAAATCTAGAGGGAGAGCCTATCAATGATTTTGAGGGACTTGGACACGAAGTCTGCCCTCAGTGTCGGGCTTAAGATAACAAACCATCCCCCTGCTGCGGCTAGGAAAACCATGAGGGGAATTTTAATAAAGATGAGGATGGAAGGCATGGCAATAGTTGTGGACCAAAAGGAAAGCACAAGGACACCTGATGTGACAACCACGGAAGCAAGAGCAGCAAGAACTATGGGTTTAATTGACTTCAAGATGTTTGCAGCGGCTCGCAGGGATAAAATAGCGGTAACCGCAACATGAGTGGTTAGGGAGACAAAGAGAAGACCCGCAGCACCAAAATGCGAGGCCGCAAGGGTGGATAGTGGAATAAATATGCAACCCTCAATGAAATAAATGTGGCGGATGGGGCGGAGATTCCCTGCTAAACCAAAGAGGCCAGTTAAGCAACGCGTTAGAGAAGTCGCAATAAGAAGCCCGGCTAATAAGGCATCGCAAGCCAGATTCCAATGAATGGTGCCGGAGGTCCATAGAGCGACGACGGCGGTGTTTCCAGCGACGAGGCCGGCAGCGCCTAGAGTGGCCAAAAAAGTCGTCAGAGCAACGACGTTGTTGAATCGCAGATTGAATCTAGGCATGTCCCCGCGGACAAACATCTCAGTGAGGCCAGGGCCAGAGGTCTCAATAATTCTTCCAGTAAACTGCTGGCCCATGGCAAAAAGTTTTGTGCCGATGGCAAATGTAGCAGCGGCGTTTAAGCTTACTACCCGGCTAAGGATCATGATCTGACTGGCATTCACCAACTGGGAGCCTAGTGAGACCCAGACTACATCTTGGCCGAAAGAGAAAATCTTACGAAAAAGGAGCAAGTTCGGCCGCCCCCAGTGGCCTGCGAAAGGGTAAAAGCCACTTTTCCAGCAGATCAGAAATGTGATGATAGGGCAAAGAATCGCAGCAGGTATCCCTGCCAAGGCGAAGCTATAAATTCCCCAGCCCAGATGGAAGCCACCCCACAAAGCAGCGAAGCTTGTGAGGAGGGTAAAAGAACCAAGTCCGTAGGAGATGTCGATTCTCTGAAAAGCCCAGAGTGGTGCCCCGAGCGTACGGAAGGCAACCGAAAGTCCGGCTAGGGAGGTGATAATAGTAAGGACGTTGCTAAAGTCGCCGGCAAGGTGTTCTGGTACAGCAAACAGGACTGGAGCGAAAAAAGAGAAAGCCACCCCAGCAATCGCAATCAGGAAACCTTGAATGGCAAAGACGATGGCGCCGGCTAGTAGTAGGTTGCCATAGCTACCGCCATTTACATCGTCTTTGTGGTCGGCGATGAACCTGCTGACAGCAGAGGAGACGCCTAGGTCAAGCAGTATGAGGTATCCCATAATCTGCTGGGCAAGCGCCCAAAGGCCAAACTGCTCCTTGCCAAGGTAGTGAAGGGCAAGGGGGATACTAGCTGCGGTATAGGCGATGTTGATGACGATTGCGAAATAACCAGCACCTAGGCCTCGAACAAAATTGTAGGTCCGGCTAGCCATAAGTTCACTAATAGCAGTAGACCCTATGGGACGAGGATATTAAAAATTGCAAATAAACGAGGCAAGGGGGCGCATGAACTAATGGAGGGGTGCTAATGTTTTTAATAAGAACCGGGCAACACAAGGAGTCGGCCCTATGAGTGAGTAAGAAATCGAAGTCTAAAAGCAGAATTGGCGGATCTTTTAGGTCGCGATTGGAGTCCCTGAAACGGTACAAACAAAAAGTTTGTTCATAGATTCTAGAAACTGCGTCTCATTGTAGGACGACCGGATTCGTGTTGATGCTGCATCACCTTTAACTCTTAAAAGCGATCGATCGGCATCTAATATGCACAAGATACGTGCGATTTCGGTGGCCATTTTTATTGGGTCGGTCACGGTAACCTTGTAGCCACATTCGGGTGTAACAAACTCTGCTGGGCCGCACCAGTCGGCAACGATGGGAACGCAACCCGCTAACATGGCCTCCATAATGGATAGTCCGGCACCATCCCGAAGTGAGGGCAAGAGAACAATATCGAAAGTTGCTAATGCGCTTGCGTAGTCGGTTGCATCAAAGCGCCTCCCTAAAATTACCTGATCCGAAAGACCAAGTGTTTCTGAAAGGTGTTGAAGATGGGCAAGCTCGGGTCCTCGGCTAGTCACCCGGTATTCCACTCGGACCCCAGCTTTCTTTGCAAGATAGATTGCTTGGAGGGCGATAGCGACTCCCTTGCGTCCTTCGAGATTTCCTGCGGCGAATGCTCGGAGTGGTCGAAGGAAAGTGGTGGTGGGGCGGGTTGTATGAAGTGCCCTCATTCGGGTTTCGGGGAAGAAAAAATTATGGCAAATAGGCACGCCACCTTTTGAACCACGCAAGTTCTGGATAAAGGATTGGGCCTGCTGGTGGGGGACAGGAATACAGAATGCGTTTTTGGCACAGGCACGTATGGAGGGACTTAGGCGGGCAAGGAAGGACTGGATAGAGCGAATAATCTCAAAACAACGGGAAGACAGGCTTAGAGAACTAAGACAGGAGGACGGGAAAAGCTCTGTCCCGCTAAGAGGGCCCCAAATAAAGGGAATGCCCAGCTTCCAAAGTGGAGAGGAAACGCGCCAAGTGGTGTAGGTGATGTGCTGGACAAGTTCGAAGCGCTCCTCCGCGTGCCAAGATTTGGCTGAAGCAAGTAGGTGCTGTGTAAAAATAAAAAATCTAACCCAGCTTTGAAAGCGTGCGATCAATCGGTTGGGATGGTAGTGCTTGGGCTGGCCCAAAAATCGGAATTTTAAATTAGGTGGAATTAACCCTTCTGCTTGAGCGCGGCGGAGGCTTGGCATGCTATCGCCCCCCGTAATGACAAAGCACTCATGTTCCTTGGCGAGCGCGGAGACAGCATACCAACCGTAAATTCCCTCTGACCCCCCGTAGGGGTCACAAGCGATAGCTGAAATGAGAATCTTCAATTTAATATATTAGAGGTGCTTTAGCATAAAAACACAATAAGTTGTAGTCATGGATCGGAAGCTTATTTGCTTTCTTGCGAAAAAACCCGCCGCATGGGGTTCTTGCATAAAAGTCGCTGGTGCGATGCTTATGAAAAGAAGTGAAGTCACCGTAAATCGCGAAGGCATTCGATTAACTGTCCGAATTGGCAATGGGCGGGGACTATTTTGCGCGCTTGCTGGAACCGAATACGAAGCCGAGATGCGGTGGTTTTTGGCAAAGATGAAAGAAGGCGACTTGTTTGTTGATGTGGGTGCAAATATTGGTGTTTATACATTACATGCCTCGCGTCGAGTTGGGGTAAAAGGAAGGGTTTTTGCTTTTGAGCCAACTCCGGAAACATTTTCTGACCTGCAGCAGAACGTTCAATCCAACCGATGTTTAAATGTAACGTGTGAAAAAATCGCACTGGCTGACCAGGTTGGAGAAGGGCGCCTTATTGAATGTGGACGAGCCGCTAGCAACCGAATCTCGCTAATACCGCCTATAGCAAAAAGCGCAACGATCCAAGTCGGAACGCTAGATGATTATTGCCGAACGAACAGGATTCGAAAAATCGATTTTATTAAAGTGGATATAGAAGGCGGTGAGGCCAATTTTTTCAGTGGTGGAATTAAAACTCTAAAAAAAGATAAGCCCATAATTCTATTTGAGAGCGCGCATACTGGCCCAGCTTACTTGGAGAGAGAGATTTTACGAGGGCTGGGTTACAACCTCTATATATTCAACAGAAAAGTTCAAGAAGTGGCGGGAAATGACACATCTCCATCGGGCAACATTGTGGCTATTCCTAACGATTTATAACACCTGCCACGGGCTAATTTAAAATATGCTATTACTTGGGAATTTCTGCACCAATGGGATAGAAAACTTGTTCCTTCGAGATTTTACCGGCTCAACAGCATCGTGGCGATCTTTGTGGGTGATGAGAGGTGGGCAGCTTTTATTAGGGATGTGTTGACAGCGGGGGATGCAGAGGCTGCCTGTAGTTTTTGCGTAAGAAGGTTCAAAGGAGACCTCCAAAAAGAATCTTTTACGGAGATCGTGCTATTCCCAAGGACCGAGATATCTGAGGGGCCGACAACAGCACAACCGCAAGAAAAAGCCTCAACCCCTGACATAAGAAAACTTTCGTACCGGGACGAAAATAAAAAGATTTTAGATTCCTGCATGTGGCGAGCGAGCTGGTTGGGGCCAGTCGAAGATAAAAAGGTGATTCGGGGATGGGGAGAAACAGTGGGAAGCCCAGAACCAATCACGACAGAGGTCCAAGATAGGTTTTTATCAAGAAAAGCTCGGAGGGTTTTGAGAAGAAAAGGCAGGTTCTTCTGGTAGGAGTCCCATCGGCCTACGGAGATAATCTGATTCTTTTTTTGAATGGCAGGGTCGAACTTAAAGATATCGGTCTGAATCGGGTGAGGAACACAGTGGATTTTGGAGGGATCGACTCCCAGGCGGGTGGCGAGTGATTTCCAAAGTTCTGTGGCATGAGGGGTTTCGACAAGGATGGTGGGCAGGAGCTCCAGGGTTTTTCTTAAGCGATATTCGATCCAATGGGTGGCTATGATTGAGGCGAGGGAGTAAAAAATTGAGGCAGGGATGGAGAGCGGAGATGGCCAGTGGTAGGTGCGGTCGCGGAAGTAGTCGAACCGGCGTTTGGCGTAGGTGGTAAGACCGCAGGAGGCAGTGCGCATGCCATCGCTATCGGCTCGTTCGATGACATGGGGTGTAGCACAGAGGGCGGCGCGGCGGATGGGGTCGTACTTGGGACGAGTCCAGAGACCGAGAATCACAAGATCGGGTTGATGATCCTTCCACCAAAGCGGATCGCGGACGTCTTGTTGGGAAACCCAGAGAATGGGAGGGATGAGAGATTTTGAATTTCGGATTTCGGAATGTGGCCCTACTTCGCTCCAAACCTTGCTTCGCTCGGGCGGAGCTTCGAAGGGTTGCTCCCTAGGGTGATCAAGTTCGTTCGGTGCTGCGGGGGTAGCACTAGGTTCGGTCGCAGGATGCACAACAAGGCAGGCATCGTGGCCGAGCTCACGAAAGGCCTTTGTCAAAAGGCCGAGGTCGCGGTGCCAGAAAAGCTGGTCAGGGGGAATGGTGAGGTCGGTGTAGAGAAGGATTTTCAAGGGATCGGTAGGATTATGTATGCGTATACCTAGATGATAACAAAATTAAGCCAAAGTGCGTGGAATAAAATATCCACTAGGATCCAATAAGAGGCTTTCTACTTAGACCGATGCTTTAAAATTAAAAGACTTACACAAATGAGTAATTCGGGATCAAAAAACTTAAAAATTCGATCGGTTCCTAGGGGTATTGGGGCAGTCGAACGAGTTGCAACGGGACCATGTGATTGATGGCATGTCATTTTTGAGCATTTCGGCAGCTAGGATTACCCTGAGTGCGATGGCGAATGTGCAGGGGATCGCTTGCGAGGCGGTCGAACTGGAATGAAAAAGCCGAAAGTTGGGATTATGGGAGCACGAGGTTATTTGAATTGAAATTGGCAGGAAATTTCAGATTGCAGAATGAGAAACACCCCTGCTTGTTCGCGAGGGGAGGGACAAAGGGGAAGCTCCGTTCCAGCTTCAGAAGCAAATTGCTCCAGAAGTGTTGAAAGAGCATCAGACCTTTGGGCATTGAGCTTAGGACTTCAAGTCATCTTCATGGGCAGAGATTTATAAGGCGAATATCTTGGGTTCTCGGTTTTGCTTGGAGGCAGCGATTCAGGCGGGAGTGGGTCGGCGGGTTTCTTTCCTCGATAAGTGCGTATAAGGGGTGTTACTCGGCGTACGGGAAAGCAAAACTCGCAGTGGAGCAGGAGTTTTTACCACGGGGGGTCCGTTGCATGCTGCCAGGGTTGCTGCGGTCGGATAAATCTAAAGGAATGTTTGGCAAACTAGCTCGTGCCGCGGGGACCCTCCACTTTCTTGCCCTTGTGGATGGAGGCAAACAAAAGTTAGCGTTCAGTCAGGCCGAGAACTTGGATGTTTGGGTGGTGGGTTATTGCCAAGGTGGTGCTGAGTCACCCCTTGCGGCACAGATAACGGCTTATCCAGAGTTCCTGACTTTTCGGAAAATTCTCGAGGGGTTAGAAGAGCAAGCGGGCAGGAGCATCAATTTTTTCGCTTCCAGGATGGCCTCTACTCGCAGGGCTGGAGGCCGCAAGGTTGCAAGATATTACTAGCGCTCAAGAGCGACTGCTTGGTGAGTCAGATGCATCAGAATCCCAATCAGATATTTTCTAAGATGATTGCTTTTAAAAGATGGCCAGCATGGTTTTGCTGAAAGGCCTTTTAATTTCTAGGCCTGTTGAGAGGAAGCTAAAGAAGCACGACGTAACAAAATTTGTTAAATGGGAGTATTTAGTCTCTTGCGCATAAGGAAGAAAAGCTCGTTGTGGTACTTGAGCTGGGTTTCAAGGATTATGCCGATAGAGAAGGTTAATGCCGATAAGATAGCTAACCCAACGGCAAGAACAGCTAAAGGCAAATGGTAGACCCAACGAAAACGCCAGTAATCATAAATTGGAGCAAGTCCTGCAACTAGGCTCGCAAGCGCTAGAAAGGCCCCTAGAAAAGCAAAAAAAAGCTGAGGACGATAGTCGCGGCAAATAGAAGCAAATGTGCTCAAGACAAGCAGGCCATCTCGATATGTATTCAGCTTGGAAAAGCTTCCGGCAGGCCTCGAAGTGTAAGGAGTATCAAGTTCGGCAATCTTGAATCCCTTCGAAAGAGCTTGGAGTGTCATTTCCACCTCAATTTGAAAACCAGAGGATCTAAGTGGAATTGATTTAGCGAATTCCCGACTAAAAATACGGTAGCCACTGAACACGTCTTGTAAGGAGGTGCGAAACGAGTACTGGATTAAGCGGCATACCAAGAGATTTCCTAGTTGATGCATAGGACGATAAGCATGCGCTAATTCCTCTGCGGGTGTACACCGGCGACCTATCGCCATATCTAGACATTTGTTGCGAGCAAAGGACAGCAACGCAGGAGCCATTTCAGCTGAATACGTAGAGTCACCATCTACTAAGACGTAGCGATCGGCTTGAATAGAAGAAAAAATATGTCGCACTACGTTGCCTTTGCCAGGATTCGACGACGGAATAACCGTAGCCCCTGCATTTTTTGCTAAAGCAGCGGTTTTATCGGTGCTACAGTTATCGAAAACATATATTTCAGAATTTGGAAGTGCAGCCTTAAAGGATCGAACTACATCGGCAACCGTTAGTTCCTCGTTATAGCAGGGGATGCAAACAGCGACAATTTCAGAAGCGAATTTCGAGTCGTCTTTAGAAGCCATAAGGTAGATTCCTTTCTAAGCTGGCACTGAGGAAATTACAATTTGCGTTTCGACGCACATTTCAAGGAATTAAGATTAGGACCCAAACCTCGGGACCGCGTGAGACAGCAGGATAAAGGATAGTGGTTGTAACAATGGAGGCGCGAAGATTTGTGGTCCACTGTTCGATCGTTTGCGAAAGGTTTTCGCGCAGACCTCGTTCTCCGGCAAAGATGTAGTGCAGACCTCGGGCCTGAAGGGAGGTGAGATTATCCTTCGGAGTGACCTCGCGGACGATCAAGGAGCCGTAAGGTTTCCAAAGGCTGGAGACGGGGTCATCCCCACCATTAAAAAAGCCGACCTCGGATACGGCGGGTGGGAGGAGTTGGCGTAGGGGGGAGAAGACATCGGAGCGAGATCCGTAGTTGACGTAAACGGAAAGAGCGCGGGTGCGGAATTTTTCGATAAGCGGAGATGAGGTGGAATGGGAGAGCAGGGTTTGAGCTGGCCAAAGGGGACGGGATGGATCGATCACGATGGTAAGAATGGCGAGGAATAAGTTCAAAAGAACAGCCAGGCAAAAAAGGCGGGAGCGATGGAGTCGGGGCCAGTTGGAGGCGGCAAGGATAAAGGCTAGGGCAATCGGAAAATAGGGAAGGACGACGCGAGAAATGCCCGCAATCGCGGTTTTGGTAAAAAACCAGACAAGGGCAAGTGGGCAGGAGATGAGAAAAATGCGGACGGAAAGGTTGCATGTGCGCCAGTAAAGAGGCCACTGATTTAAGCTCATGATTGAGGCAATGAGGAGGCAGAGGGAGACGCCAAATCCCAAACCGGAGGCCTCGGTGGGAAGTTCCCCTAGGCCAAAAGTGAAGCCGCCCTCAAAATCCAAACGAAGAGGCTCGCGGATAAAGGAGGGGAGAAGAGATTGAAGGGTGGAGTCAAGGGCGCGGGCGTTAGGGAGAACGGTTGGGAATAAGTTTTGGGCGAGAGTTTGGCCAAAGTTACCGACTAGGCCGATCCATGGTGCGGAGACAAAGCGCGAGGTCTCTAGGCGGGTGCCGGTCCAGTCGCCACAGTATTTCCAGTTTAGGTAGGCCACAGGAGTCAGTGAGGCCAAAATAAGGGCAGGAGTGATGGCAAGGATGGGGCGCCAGACGTGAAGAAGGGATTTCCAAGAAAAGATGAGTAGCAGAAAGACAGGTAGGAGAAGAGGGAGGTTGCTGGCCTTGGCACCTGTGAGGAGGGCACAGGAGAGGAAGCAAAAAAGTAGATCACGGGTTTTGTAGTCGTGAGCGAACCGCAGGGCAAGGGTGGTGGCTGAAAGAGCGTAAACAGTGGCGAATGCATCGTTGCAGATACTGGAGGATTGGAGGAGGTATCCATAGCCGGTGGGTAAAACCCACATCCAAAGCCAAGCGGTACGAGCTTGCGCCCGGCATTCGCGAAGAAGGCAAAACAGGAGTCCTGGGAGCAAAAGAAAGGAGAAGTAG
>Ga0214921_10005324_pt1 | contig 18242 bp, 16 predicted proteins | sample LL1505_MetaG_FD_177992 | JGI IMG/M metagenome (GOLD analysis project Ga0214921, IMG submission 177992) | Freshwater microbial communities from Lake Lanier, Atlanta, Georgia, United States - LL-1505 | ecosystem: Environmental > Aquatic > Freshwater > Lake | place: USA: Georgia | collected... | reverse complement strand
CAACTCCCTTGCGTCCCCAACGGGATTTGAACCCGTGTTAACGCCGTGAAAGGGCGACGTCCTAGGCCACTAGACGATGGGGACAGTGGAGAGGTAAGGGTATCGGGTCATTTAAGTTGGGCAAAACCAATTGAAAGTAAGCGGGCTTTTTGCCTTACAGAGAGTGCGACAATTAACTTCATGAGCATCATTTCAAACTGCACAGCCACTGCCATTACCGAGGCTGCCGCAACGCTAGTAAAGGGAAATTTAGTCGCATTTCCAACTGAGACTGTTTATGGATTAGGAGCGGACGCCACCAGTAAAGATGCTGTTTCCAGGATTTATCAGGTTAAGGGCAGACCTGCTGATCATCCATTAATAGTCCATATCTCATCTGCTGCGCACTTAGATAAATGGGCAAGTGATATTCCAGAGTATGCAAAAAAACTTGCCAGAGCGTTTTGGCCAGGGCCAATGACATTGATCTTGCCCAGAACAGGTTTAGCAAAAGATTTCATTACCGGCGGTCAAGACAATGTTGGACTTCGGGTACCAGCACACACAGTTGCACTGGCATTACTAAAAGCATTTGAAGCGCAAGGCGGCCTGGGAGTTGCAGCCCCAAGTGCAAATAGATTTGGCAAAGTATCTCCAACTACGGCGCAGGATGTCTCTGATGAGTTATCAAATTACTTAACAAAAGATGATCTAATTATTGATGGTGGATCATGTGAAGTTGGCGTTGAATCTACAATAATTGATTGTACACAAAGTACTCCTAGTATCTTAAGACCAGGAGCTATTACAGCCACTATGATTAATGACTTACTGGATTCTAAAATTGATATAGATATAAAAATGAGAACTGATCAAATTAAAGCACCAGGTTTATTAGAATCACACTATTCGCCATTTGCAAATGTTTATCTTTCCGGCACCCCAGCAGTAGGTGATGGCTTCATTGCACTAAGTAGTTTTCCAACACCACCTGGAGCGGTCAGGCTGATATCTCCTGTAAACAATGAGGAGTATGCAAGGAATTTGTATCATGGACTGCGTCTTGCGGATAACAAAAAATTAGCCAATGTGTTCGTAATTCCACCGTTAGGTAAAGATATCGCCGTTGCAATATGTGATAGGTTAAAAAAGGCAAGTTTGGATAGTCAGTAGTTTTGATGGGAAAATTTCGTTTTATTTCTGGTTGAAATATTAGTTGTAGAGCCTAAAAACACCCAAAACCAAAATTAAAACAAAAGCATACAGAAATGTGTTATATCTATTTATTAATTTTATTTATAATTTCAGGATACTTTGAAATTATGCTTTTAAAATCTCCCAGGTCAATCTCTTCCGAACCTTTGAGGTAAATTAAAAAATCAGCGTCAGCGATCGTTGAAAGCCTATGCGCTGAAACGATTAGAGTTGTTTCACTTTTTTGAAAAGTTTTTAGTGCATTTGAGATCAATGATTGTGTAGCTTCATCCAGAGCGCTTGTAGCTTCATCCAGTAAAAGTAACTTCGGATTGGTATACAGTGCCCTTGCAATACCTAGCCTCTGTCGTTCACCACCACTAAAATTATTACCGTTCTCGCCTATTAATTCATTTAAACCACCTGGAAGTAGACTGACAAAACTAGATGCCTGTGCAGTCTGCAATGATCTCCAAACTAACTCATCATCAATAGATTCAGGCTCAAATCCAAGAGCAACATTCTCCCGAATAGTTCCTTCGTGTAAATATATTTCTTGCGGGACATACGCGATCGCGCCCGGATATATAGAAATTGCTTGGCGCGGGTCATACCCGGAAACTTTAATTGATCCAGATTCCGGTTCAAGTAATCCTAGTAAAAGATCAATCAAAGTAGATTTTCCAGCACCAGATGCACCAATTATTGCGATTTTACTTCCTGGTGGAATGGTAACTGAAAAATTCTTAATAATTTTCGTACTTGAATTAGAATAGGAAAAACTCAAGTTAGATATTTCCACACTTGCCTTGAAATTTGAGATTTTCTGACTTAAGGATGAATCTAAAGACGTAGAAACATCTCCTAATCCAAGACTAGTTAATACTTCTAATGTCGAGGTTGATTTAGCTAAGCCAGTCCTAATTAATAACACACTTTGTTGTGCTCTCAAAATAGAGGGTGCTACTCTCGAACCTGCAGCTAAAAAAATTGCTAACATTGTGATGGCCTTATTTGCGTCATATAACAAGAGCTCTAAGAAGGCAACCAACATTGAACCAACGATAATTACAGATTCAATCACATACTTAGAAATAAAAGGCAGTATTTCTATTTTTGCCGTAGTCGTTGAGTAGGCTGACCGAATTCTATTTACACGTGCTAAATAAAAATCCTGGCGGTTTCTTACAATTATTTCTCTATAAGAAAGAATAGCTTCTCTTATATAGGAATCACTTTTAATAATTGAATCTGCAGCATGGGCACCTAATCTGCTAACGCTTGATTGCAAATATTTTCCTAGTATTAATATAAGTATTCCGAAAATAATGCCGCTAAATAATGCAACAATAGGGTCTAAAACTAATAAACCAACAAAAATTGCTACTAATATGGATACATCCGCCATCAGCACCGTGGAGGTTGCTAAAACATTCAAGGTAAGTGCCTCCGTACCTCTAGTAAGCAAATATACATACTCCGAAGTATTGCTTCTGTTTAGAATATTTATAGGTTTTGTGAAAATACTTCTTAAGAGCCTAGTAGTAATTTCTGAACTCTTATTACTAAAGAATATGAACACTTTTCTTGTAATTACTACAGAAAGAACAGTTCGACCTATTAGGAAGAATAGAGCCATTATCGATAGCATGAGTACTTGCAAATTAAATGTTAGGTTTGAAAATATCGGTATTTGACCAAAGATATCTGGTTGTTTCAAACCTCTCAAATTTGATGTAGAAATAGCTACAATAATGCCAATTAAACCAACGCCCACTAGGTCTAGTAAAGACAGGGACATTTGGAGTGTCGAGTAGTATTTTATTTTCCTTTTTTCATTTTTACTCAGTATCATCAAAATTTCCCGATAGCGTCTCCAAAAAGTAGGAGCTTTAATAAGTTGCACAGTTAAACCAAAAAGCTAAAATATCTTTGGAGTGAATTTTTATAATCTGAGTCTGGCATTTTTACCATTAAGGAAATTAATTCAGATTTTGAGATTAAACCAGTTTGATATGCGGCTTCGTGAGGTGAGCCAATTAAATTTCCTTGTCTTGTTTGTATAAGCTTAATGAATTGTGAAGCATTTGATAGATTGTCCACCGTTCCTGCATCAGTCCAATATATTCCTCTACTTAAGAATTTAACATTTAGACTATTGTTATTGTGAAATTTTTCCAGTAACGATGTAATTTCTATTTCGCCTCTTATAGAAGGTGAAATATCGGTAATGAGCTCAGGTAGATCGATTGATAAATAATAAAGGCCAGTTATTGCTAAGTTACTATCCGATTCAGAAGGTTTTTCTTTAATCGACATTATTGTGCCATTAGAATCAATAGTAATAATTCCAAAATCTTGAGGATTTGATACCTCTTGCGTCCATATTGTGGCCATGGAAGGCTTTATAGCCTCTGAAATGGCTCGACCCAGCCCAGGCCCATAAAAGATATTGTCTCCAAGGATAACGAGTATTGGTTCGTACTCCCTAAAACTTGAAAGAGCAACATTTATTCCATCCGTAATTCCACGTGGAAAATCTTGAGTTTTATACTCGAGCTTTATTCCGAATTCTGTTCCATCACCCAATAAATTTTTAATTCCTTCAACGCCCTGAGGTGTAGAAACGATACAAATGTCTTTTGCCCCAGCTAGAATCAAGGTTGTTAATGGATAGTAAATCATCGGTTTGTCGTAAACAGGAATTAAATGTTTATTCATGGATTTAGTTGTCGGGAACAATCGACTTCCGAATCCGCCTGCCAAGATCACTCCACGCATTGGCTAAGTGTACCCTTAGAGAATGAAGCGTGTGTTAATCACTGGTGGTGCCGGATTCATCGGGTCAAATCTAGCTCGATATCTTTTAGAAGTTCACGCTCTCAGAAATCAAGAAATTCAAGTTATAGTTTTTGACTCGCTAACTTATGCTGGTTCATTAGACAAACTCAAATTTGAGGATTTAGGCCAATCGTGCATTTTTGTAAAGGCTGATGTTCGAGATTTGGATCAAGTAAGAAAACAAGTTTCTCAGAGCGACGAGGTCTACCACTTAGCAGCGGAATCACATGTCGATCGCTCGATAGTAAATCCAAATTTATTTGTTGAAACAAACGTTATAGGCACTTCAAATCTTCTACTAGCTGCCACTGAATTCAATGTAAGAATGGTTTTGGTTTCTACGGATGAAGTTTATGGAAGTATCTCGCGAGGTAGCTCAGATGAAAGTGCTCAATTAAATCCATCGTCTCCATATAGCGCATCAAAAGCTAGCGCAGATTTACTCGCACTTGCATTTTATAAAACTTACGGAACAAACGTGGTAATCACACGATGTGCAAATAATTTTGGGCTAAATCAGTTTCCTGAAAAACTAATTCCTCTAGCCATTAGAAATGTCAGTAAAGGTTTGCCAATACCTGTTTATGGCGATGGTAAAAATATCCGAGAGTGGATTCACGTGAAAGATCATTGCGCCGGACTCTCACTAGTAATGGAAAAAGGGAATACTGGAGAAATCTATAATTTTGGTTCTGGAGATGAATTAGAAAATATTTATTTAGTCAAGGCCATTTTAAAATATATGGGCAAGGGAAATGACTACATCCGTTTTGTAGATGATCGCCTTGGGCATGATCAGAGATATTCATTGGATTCCTCCAAAGTGATGTCAACTTTGAATTGGAGCCCGACCTTGAAAATAGAAGATAGTCTTGAAGAATTAGTTCAAGCTTACTCTGTTTAACCAATTAATCTGCGACGCTACTTTTTTCCAGGTTAGCAGAGAGAAAAATCGATCTGAACTGCTTGCCGGAAAAATCAATTTAGAAAAGTGAGCAATGATCCTTAAAGTATGACGAGATAAGCCGACTTTCGTTGAAATGGAAACCAATTTTTTTAAACCAATTTTCTCTAATCCGTAATTTGTACTGTTTTCTAATGGAAATACTATTTTATGATAGTTTTCCAAGAAGGCTTGATTTACAAGATCTTTATCTATTCCATTTTCATCCTGACATATCTTTGCGAAACCGTAAAGCAACTCATCCGCAGAATTACCTATTACATCGGCCACGAAATCGGAGGAATGCTTTGTCCAAGAAGTTGGACCATAAACAGTTCTTATCATGAGAGGGGAATCGACAAAACCGTGTTTTCCTTTACTCAAGGATTTGACGGTTGGGTAGTACTCCATAAATGGATGAGGGAATCTATATTTTAATATGTCTTCCCATATTTCTAAGAACACTTCTGTTCTATGCACAACATACCAAATATATGTATAATTTTTTTTGATAACATTTAAAGATTCTTCCAAGCTTTTATCACTTATTTCCTTAGTGTGATTTGAAAGATAAGGGCGAGTCATATATCCGTGAATGTATCTGGCAAAGAATGAGGGACCCGCTGCAGAAGCAAGCTCTAAGTTTGACTGCATTAACTTACAAGCTAGAAGTACACCATCCTTTAGAATGAAATCTCCCTGGTCGACATTTACGACGTAATCTGTCTCGACTAGTTTCGTACTTTCAACCATTTTTTTGTAAAATTTTTCGATGCTGTTGTCATAGGAAAATCGAAAATATCTAATATTTGATGCTTCAAGACTATCAAATAATCTTTGATTTTCGTCCCCAAGGCTCCCATCGGCAAAAATGTATTCAAAGTCGTCAAAAATTGAATGCTTTAGAAGATTAATTGTTCGCTGATGATTGTCTTTTAATGGAACTATTACAGTACAAATTTTTTTCATACATCTATTTATTCATTGTGAAATTATTTAGTGATCCCAATCTTTTAGCTTCGCTCAGTTCTGGGAAGGATTTATCTCTCAAAGATTCAATCCAATTGTTCTTTGGCCAAGCGCTTTCGAGCTCTGCTGCGGCGCATGAGATACCAGTTTCATTAGTTTCTTCATAATACCGATCACTCGAGTAGAGCATGTAGGCATTTTCACTTAAAACTCCAAAACCATGAGCGATTCCAGGAGAAACTAAAAGTTGATTTATCTCACCTGGATCACACTTCAGATCATAAGTAACGAATTTACCAAAAGTTGTTGAATCTAGACGTATATCCAACAAAACATCAATTACGTTACCAGAAACCAAAGTAATTAATTGCCATTGGTTTTCCTGGACATGCATACCTCGTCTCACCATTTTTTTTGAGTAACTTAAGTTTTGTTGCTTAAAGTTCACTTGCATTAATTCAAGTTCACTAAGTCTTATATTTTCGCTGAAGAATCCACGGTCATCATAATGTCGAGTTGTTGTTCGGCTCCAAATTCCTGCGATATCGGCGTGGGGTTTAAAATCTAACATTTTGAATTCCACTCAATATTTTTAGCGTATTTGCTATGTCTTCTTGGATACTACCTTGATAATTAAATCCAGTACTTTGAAACTTTACTTTTGAAACTTCGTAAGAAAATTGATTCATGATCGGGCTATCTACATATTCAATTCGAGCAGGCTTCCTGCCTAATTCTTCAATGATAGAAATAATACTTTCCAAAGTTATATTCTCCGTTAAAACATTATAGATTTCACTATTAAAGATATCTTTAGTAATGACATGTTGAATGGCTCTTACAGCATCAGATAAAGCCAAATAAGGGCGATATTGATTTATAGCAGTTCTCCAAACACTAAGTGGTTTATCTAACATATAATCAAAGCAAAATTTATTCACAGCCGTATGAAAGCGCATTCCAGGCGAAACACCGTGAATAGTTCCAAATCTAAGGATTACGGCAGATAAACCTGTGGTTATCGACTCTTTAATTAAAGATTCCTCTGCTAATTTGCATTCTGCGTATGGGCTTTGAGGATTTAGACCAAGAGAATCCTCATCTACTAGATTAAGTTGAGATCCATAGACACTGGTACTAGACGGCAGTAGTAGCTTAATTCCTTTTGACTCACATAGATTTGCTACGAATTGTGTACCACCTAAGTTATTTGTAAACAATTCTTGTTTCTTGTCAACTGAACCCGATGCATCTGTCATAGCAGCCAAGTGAATTAAATGAGTTGAGCCCTCTATTAACTCCACGTCCTTTTTATTCAATACTTCTACAGGTTTATCAATGAATGTTACTTTCGGATTTTTACTTAAATTAAAGATGCTGCTGTATCTTTGTGTCGATAGAGAGTCAACAACTACAATTTCTTCGACTCCGAGTGGAGCTAAGTTTGATCTAATTAACGCAGAGCCAATATGACCTAATCCACCCGTTACAGTTATTTTCATAAAATGTTTTTCTTTTTTTTGAATAATGAAAAGTCTCTTATATATTCTTCTTCATCATATTTTTCACTTGAAATCACCAACAGAATTGAATCTGATTTGAATTTTTGGCTAGCCCAAATCCCGGGTGGGATTCTTAAACCATAATCCTTAGGTCGTAAAACTTTAATAAACGAATCGATACCATCTTTCATTTCAACTTCTATTTGTCCGGTTAGGCAAAATAGATATTGAGTGGCGCGTACGTGTGCGTGTTGCCCTCTCTTTGTGTTTGCAGAGCTGCTCACTACAAAAATGTTCTCAAACTTAATTTGTGACCTTAGATCCTCAAATGACTCTAAATAATCATTATTTTCTTCAACAATGCGCCCAGAAACCTCCTCGATATCCTTTATAGAAGTATTTTTAAATCTAAGACGCATTTTTGATTCCCTTAATCACCTTAAAAACTTCTTTCCTTTTCATACCAGGATACAAGGGTAGAGAAAGTATTTCATTAGCGATACTTTCGGTTACCGGTAGGTTTGAATGTGAGTATTTCATAAATGCTGGGTTCAAATGAATTGGCACTTTATAGTGAATTCCGGGATATATATTCTCGTTATTTAGTTTTTTAATGACCTTCTCACGATTTTTGATTCTAATGACGTATAGGTGAAAGCTATGTCGAGTATTGGATGAAACATCTGGAATTTCAAGTTTTAAGCTGCCCAAATTGTCAGAATAAATTTTGGCTATTTCATTTCGCTCTAGTAGTGTTTTATCTAAGTATTTCATTTTCACGTTTAAGATGGCTGCTTGAATTTCATCCAACCGAGATTGATTAGATTCAATTATTGATACTCGATCTTCATTCCAGCCATATTGACGAAGCATTTTGATTCTTTGGAATAGTTCTTTGTCGTTTGTGGAAATAGCTCCGGCGTCTCCTATGGCACCAAGATTTTTTGTTGGATAGAAGCTAAAACAAGACAGAATCCCAAAACTTCCGGTTGGCTTAAGGTTGTATGTTGCTCCTAAGGATTGGGCGCAATCTTCGATAATGTGAATTTTTTTTCGCCCGGCAATTTCGACAATCTTACTTACTTCGCAAGGATTTCCATATAAATGAACCATTATTATTGCTTTAGTTCTTGCCGAAATTTTCTTTTGTAAATCTATTGGATCAATGTTGAAGCTATTTTCGTCGATGTCCACAAAGACGGGAGATGCTCCTACAGATACTACGGCCGAAGCTGTTGCAGTTGCAGTGTGTGATGGAATTATCACTTCATCATTCTTTTTGATATCCAGAGCTCTAAGCGATAGAATTAGTGCGTCAGTGCCAGAATTCACTCCAATAGAGTATGTGTTTCCCAAATATTTAGATAAATTCTGTTCAAATTTTTTAACTTCTGACCCGAGAATATAGCTGCCAGAATCGATCACTCTGGTTATTGTTTTTCGAATTTCCTTTAAATACTTCTTGTTTTCCGGTAGTGGGTTCGCACATAAAATATCGTCATTTTTCATTTATTAAACCAACCTCGGGAACAAATTTAATCCACTTCATTCCTTGTTGCGTCAGTAGATGTTCTTTTTCCATAATTTCTTTTTCGTGATTCCACGCAAAAAGAACTAAGTAATCAGGCTTCATTGCCCTCATCTCTTCGTGAGATATGATTGGGATATGTGAGCCCGGTGCAACGGTACCGATTTTTTCTGGAGTAGAGTCAGATATAAAAGTAATTAAATTCTTGTCAATTCCACAATAGTTTAAAACCGTAGTGCTTTTTGAGGTCGCGGCGTAACCACCTATAACCTTGTTTTGAAGCTTTAGTGTGTTAAGCAGGGTAACAAATTCTTGTTTTCTTGATTCACAATTCATGGCAAATGTCTGATAAGTTTGTAATTTATCCAATTCATATTTGCGTTCTTCATCCAATAAATTCAATCCTTGTTGACTCAATTTCTGACCTGTGCTCTCATGCTTCAGTACGTATCTCATCGATCCACCATGAGTGTCCTGAGCAATTGCATCAACAAGAATCAAATCATACATATCTGCTATTTTTTGAATTGACATTAAGCTAAACATATATACGTGCTCATCGTATAATTGATCGTAAGAAGTTTTTTTCAACATACTGAGTAAGTAAGGTTCCTCAAAAATAAATTCACCTTCGGGCGATAGGTTATTTTTAATGCCTTGAAAAAAGTCGTGCATGTCCGGAATATGACAAATGACATTTGACGCAAAAATTCTAATCGCTTTGCCATATTTTTCATCAATAGTTCTCGAAATTTCAGCGGAATAGAATTCTGCAATAGCATTTATTCCTTTTTCTTGAGCTTTTTCAACTACATTCTTCGAAGGGTCTACCCCTAAATGCTTTATTTTTTTGTCCATTACATTTTGAAGAAAGGTACCATCATTGCATCCAATTTCAATTATGAAAGAATCTTTGTTGTTAACTATTTCATCAGGTATATGATTTTTTGACATTTCCACGAAATGCTTTTTCATAGTCATCGATAAACCTGTGAAAAATGGGTACGACTCATGAAACATTTGATCAGGGTTTGGTTGTTCTAAAAGTTGAAACATATAGCAGCTCGTACAATATCCAGCAATCAGATTGAATCTATATTCATTTTGAAGGCTTTGCTCAACAAATGCATTTGCAATAGGCATTTTGCCAAAACTTATGATTTCAGATATTTGTGACTGGCAGATTCGGCATCGTGAGAGTTCCATGTGCTTAGTATTTCACATAATTAATTTTTGGCAGACTAAAACCGCTCATTACAGTTTAGGTAAGATGAAGTGGTCCGCCAAGTATCGCCCGAAGGGCAGTGCACAAGTCCATCCTGGTGAAATTCCATTCAACAAATGTAACGAATTTTGAAACTCTTTGATTGAAAAATCTTCAACAAGTACCCCGATTTTTAGGTCAACTAACTGTGCTCGGATTCCGGCATTGCCTTTCTCCCAATTATTGATTATTGACACGTCGGGAACCAAGTACGACGCCTCCTTTACAAGTTTTTTTGAATTTAGCGTTGACCATTCATGTGCCAAGAATTTGCTTACCTCCCGAGGATTATTGCGGATAAAACGCCACGCAGATTTCAAAGTTTCTAAAATTTCCGTGGACCCCAGTGCAGATGAAATTGTGTACTGTTCTTTACCTAGTACAGGAATCGCAGTCGGCCCTATTTTTATTTTATTATTTGTCGTCTTTGTTAAATGTACCCCCAAAAACGGGCGGTCTGGATTGGGCACCGGATATACGAGAGAGTTTAAACCTAGTTTATTTGGTGCGATTAAGTATTTACCTAGAAAAGGAATAAAACCATATTCATTACCTATTCCTATTTGCTGAGAAATTTTCTGAGAATGAACACCCGCGGTATTAACAATAAACTTTGCTTTTATTTTCATTTCAGGACCGATAATCACCTCAGCGTGATTGAATTTCAATCGCACTTTTTGAGAATACAGTATTTTTCCACCTAAGTATAAATACTTATCTAAGAGCTTTTCTATTACCAGCTTTGGATCCGACACTGAAGTTGTACGGGAGTAAATAAAACTCCGAACCGTTTTCGCCAGAGGTTCGATTTTTTTTAATTCAGTATCAGGCATTAACTCGATGTCGATATTATTCTCTTGCCCTCGTTCGGCTAATCTTGTTAGATCATTTAATTCACTCTCATTGCGCGTAACCACAACTTTCCCAGTATTCAGAATTGGAATATTACTATCCTTGCAAAAGTTTGTTAGCTCTACATTACCTTGTTTACAAAAAATTGCTCGTAACGATTTAGGCGAATAATAAAAGCCTGAGTGTAATACGCCGGAATTTCTTCCACTTGCATGCAATCCTATTTCTGGTTCTTTTTCCAGAATGATGACTTTAATATTTGCTTTAGATTCCAAAAGAGCTATTCCCGTTGCAATGCCATTTATTCCTCCTCCAATTATGGCTATGTCGTAAGTTTCAAGCATCATTTTGTTCCACTAAATATTGATTTAAGCTTAGATCCAGACCATTCTCGAGATTTAACTGTGGTTTCCAGTTTGACTCTTCTCGAAATTTCCGGGAACTTACCGTTGCGTTTCTCTTTTCAATATCGTATTTATTTGATGGAAAATCAATTTCAATAATCTTTGAAGTACTTTGCTTCTTGATTTGTGCAAGAGTTTGAATTTTTTCTAGTACTTGCCTAACGGTATGGCTTTCTCCAAAACTTAAGTTATAAACATTCGATTTCAAGCTAGATTCCACGGAGTAAGAAGTTTCGAGGGCTTTTACTAAGTCGTTTATGTGTAGATAGTCACGTAGAAAATCACCTGAGCCATAACAGCTTATGTCTGAATTATTCATTGATCGATAAATAGCATCATCAATAAAGCCACGATCGTTATCACCAATTGATTTGCTCATCCCATAGATATTTGTGATTCTGAATGATATTGATTTTCGTATTATTCCTTCTCTTTCATATTGTTCTACATAATTGCGCACGGCTATTTTTGCAACTTCGTAAAAAGTCTCAGGAGTGACAATGGAATTTTCTGCGAGTTCATTTTTGTTTTGACTTCCATATTCCGTTGCCGATCCCAAAGTTATAAACAAGGGCTTAATCGAATGTTTCTTTAGCACTTCTAAAAGATTGATTGTTAAAATTAAATTAGATTTTATATCCTGGATAACGTTTTTTTTCGCAATGTAAGCATTATTTTGGCCGGCAAGATGATAAACAACATCTACTTTTGATAAAGCTATCTCAGAGAGATTTTCCCAAGATTTTTGTATCCACATTAGATTCTTATGATTTATTGTCGTTGGTTGACTCGAAATTGCAACAACTGACCACCCGAGAGTTAGCAAATGCTTAATTAGGCTCCTTCCAATTTTTCCTGATGCGCCCGTAACAAGTGCAACCGGTGTCTCATTCATAGTTAGCCATTCTTTCTATATATCAATTATTTGTTAAGTTTCGATGTGGTATTTTGTAATTATGGGATATAGATTGTTAAGTTTTATTTCGAGGTAAGTTACTCCACTATATACTAGGTTTTTGAAATTGTTGTTTTTAAGCAGCTTCCCTTCAAGTTTCAAGTGGAACGCCACACATGATTAATACCCCTAAGTTAAACGCTCTTCGATAATTTAACAAAACTGAATTTTATGGAGGGGTAGTTGATTCTCATGTTACTCAACGAGAGGATATGATCTAAGATTGTTAACATGTATGGTTTCTCAAAAATCCCTAACCTAGGTTCGGGGGGTCTACGCAGATTCAGTTGAAAGGTTTGTTCAAACATGAGGCTGTCAAATTTCGAGGTTCATCTACAATTTTACCTAGAATTAAATTAACTTTGTAAGTAATTATATTACTGATGTAAATTTGTGCATCTTTTTATCATATATACCAATAGAATATGTATATGCGTTTCTTAGTAACCGGTGGTGCAGGATTTATTGGTTCACACCTAGCTGACCGACTTATTGCCGACAATAACTCTGTAGTGATTCTTGACGACATATCAACAGGCAGATTAGAAAACTTAAATCGGCACAAGAATAATTCGAATTTTGAATATATTAAAGGTTCAGTGTTGGATCAAAGATTATTGGAATCAACGGTAAAAGATGTCGACTATATCTTCCACCTGGCAGCAGCAGTTGGAGTTTTCAATATTGTTAATCAGCCATTGTCCAGCCTGGTAACAAATATTCGCGGTACCGAGAATGTTCTCGAAGCCTCCCTAGTTAATAATACTCCAGTCTTCCTTTCTAGCAGCAGTGAAGTTTATGGAAAGAACAGCTCTGATGCTTTGAGCGAATCCGACGATAGAATTTTAGGATCTCCGACAACATTGCGCTGGTCTTATAGCGAGGCCAAAGCTATTGATGAAACTTTGGCTTTTGCTTATTGGACTGAGAAGAAACTTCCAACAAGAATTGTTCGTTTTTTTAATACGGTAGGACCGCGCCAAGTTGGAGCGTATGGCATGGTCATTCCACGCTTTGTTTCGATGGCGCTTAAGAACGAACCAATCACAATTTATGGAAATGGCAAACAAACACGTTGTTTTGGACATGTTTATGACGTTATTGATGCGGTGATTTCGGTTGCGTTCTCTGACAAAACTATTGGCAAAGTGATAAACATTGGGAATAATTTCGAAATCTCAATGAACGATCTTGCTAAAAAGATTATTGAAGAAACAGGCTCTAAGAGTGAAATTAAATATATTCCGTATTCAGAAGCCTACGGTGATGGCTTTGAAGACATGGAACGAAGAGTTCCTAATATTGATTTAATTAAATCTCTAACTGGTTGGCAGCCAAAACGCGATTTGACTCAAATCATCAAGGATGTTGTCGAGGACTTGCACTCTTAAAGAGATTGAATTCCATTCTGCCCTGAGAATGAGTTTGTGCAATCAAGTATCGGAGTTCCAACTCGCTGTAAGTCCCCAATTGGCAATCCAGCTTGGTTAACAGCCAAAATAGCAACGTCAAAACCTGTCAAGTCATTTGTCGGGCTTGTATCTTCCCAGGTAGAAACGAGCGGATCTAACCACTCAACTTCGTGCCCAAGGTGAATTAAATGTTGACGTAAATGGGAAACAGGTGTTTCGCGAACGTCAGAGACACCAGCTTTATAAGCAACTCCAAGAAGTAAAACACGAGCCTTCTGTGAGTTTGATTTATTTAATTTCAACGCTCGATCTGCCACATATTTATGCATTTCGGTATTTGTATTTTCCGCAAGATCAACAAGTGGTGAGGATAAATTATTTTGTTTTGCCCACCATGTTAAGTAAAGAGGATCCACAGGGATGCAGTGCCCGCCAACTCCAACACCAGGCCTAAATGGCATAAAACCATATGGTTTAGAAGAGGCTGCAGTTACTACTTTGTTTACATCTATCCCGGCAGGACCGCACAGTTTAGCGAATTCATTAATAAGTCCAATGTTTACCAACCTAAAAGTGTTCTCAAGCAACTTCGCAGCTTCTGCAATTTCTGGATTTTCGACAGGTACGACTGCATCACAAATGGAGCGGTAAAAATCTATGGCTTTGTCGTGAGATTCTTTATCTATCCCGCTAACAAGTCTCGGAGTATTTTTCTGATTCCATACTTGATCGCCAGGATTGACTCTCTCTGGGGCTGTTGCAAAAAATAGTTGTGTTGTTCCTGTAGGTCTATTTTTTTCGACAAGTGGTATAACTTCGGTTCGTAAAGTGCCTGGATAAGATGTGGATTCACTTACCAATAAGGCCCCATTTTTCAAGTAAGGAGCGGATGAAATTGTGGCATTACGAAGTGCTGTTAAATCAGGCTCTTTCTTGTCATCTAATGGAGTTGGAACACAGATTGTGACCACATCCGCATTTCTAATATCTTCGTAATTGCTCGAGGCCTTGTAATTACCAGTTTCTAATGAATTCGAAAGAGTTTCGTTACTAATATCTTCCACTGGGCTTTGGCCAAGATTTAGTGCTTCAACTCGAGTCATGGAATTATCTAAGCCAATAACCTTCCACCCAGATCCCACTGCGGCCATGGCCAATGGAAGGCCAACATAGCCTTGTCCAATAATTACTAAGGACTTCTGAGATACGCTAGCCATTGGTAAATCATATAAGCATGGGAGAATTGATGCGTCAATCTCAAGATAATATTTTAAATCGACGCATCAAAGTGATGAGAATAATTGCGCGTATGAATGTTGGTGGCCCCGCTGTACAAGTGAGTGGCTTAATGCGTGGGCTTTCTGCAACTGAATTCGATCATCAACTTTACACTGGCTATTGCTCGGAAGGTGAAGCCGACTACATTAAAGAGCAGGCTCCTGATATCCAAGCCATTCAATTAGATGGCCTTGGAAGAAAAGTTAGTCCGCGAGCAGATTTTTTTTTGTTATTTAAATTGATTAAGGAAATTCGGGAATTTAAGCCAGATGTAATACATACCCATACCGCTAAAGCAGGTGTGATTGGCCGAATCGCTTCGATTTTATCTTTTCACCCTTCGAAGCGCGTTCATACTTTTCACGGTCATTTACTCTCTGGGTATTTCAGTCCACTGATTACTAAAATAGTAATATTAATCGAAAAAATGCTTGCATTAAAAACTAACATATTGGTTTCAGTTGGAGAAAAAGTTCGCGATGAATTACTCGAAAAGAAAATAGGTAAATTAGCAAAATATCGAATTTTCCCTCCAGGTTTAGTACTTCAAAATTTGGTCGCACGCGATACAGCACTTGCCAGTCTTGGATTAGATCCAAAATTCACTTACTTAACTTTTATCGGACGGATAACTCAAATAAAAAGGCCAGATAGATTTCTTGAAATGGCAGAAATAGTTTCTTCCAAGAATAAGAATATAAAGTTCTTAGTTGCAGGTGGTGGAGACTTGCTAGAGAAGTGCAAATTAATTGCAAGTGACATAGATCTTCCTATTATTTTTCTTGGGTGGCGTTCAGATATTGAAAATATCTTGTCCGCCTCTGACATCGTTGTTCTTACGAGCGATAATGAGGGAACGCCAATTTCTTTAATTCAAGCAGGATTAGCTGGGAAGCCAACTGTTTCCACAAATGTTGGATCTGTTCAGGAAATAGTTTTAAATGGAAAAACTGGCTTAATTACAGAATTAACTCCCAAAGCGTTGGCGGATGCTGTTAATACTTTGTTAGTTGACGAAGTATTAAGAACTAATTTGGGGGCTGCTGCTTATCTGCACACGCGAGCTAATTATGGTGTTGAGCGATTAGTGAAAGACCATTCAAATCTTTATAAAGAACTTATCTCTAATCTGAAACAGTAGGTCCATTTGCGACAGTTGATCCCTCATTGCGAAGCCAAGTAATCGTTTCTTTTAAGGCATCATTAAATGGGTATGGTTTCACGTCTGGAAATATTGATTTTAATAATTCAGGAGAATTTTGAGATTCCTTTACATCACCTTTGCGGATTGGAAGATAGTTAACTTTTAGTTCAGGAAATTCTTCTGTCAGAGTGCCTATCACTTCAGTAAGAGAGATCCGATTTCCATATGCCAGATTTACTGCGCCTTTAGTTTTAATCTTGTTTTCCATAGCAGAAACTGCAATGTCGACAACAGTTTTTACGTAGGTAAAATCTCTCGATTGAGTGCCATCACCGTATAAATCCACAGGCTTTCCTTGCATTGCTAACCAAATCCACTTTGGAATTACGGCTGCATACTCATGATCAGGGCGTTGGCGAGGCCCAAAAACATTAAAAAATCTTAAAATTGATACAGGTAAGTCATATGAAGATCCGTATGCTTCTACATAACTTTCTGCTGAAAGTTTGCTTGCTGCATATGGAGTCATTGGCCCCAACCACATCTTCTCTTCTTTCGGTAGTTGCATATTTCTTCCATAGACAGAAGAGGATGAACTAAAGATTACATGGGCACCGAATTCTCGTGCAGCTTCAAGCACATTCAAAGTTCCCGTGGCATTTACTTCGTGAGTTGCAACAGGATTCTTAATCGAGCGCGGGACTGAACCTCTTGCACCAAGATGAAATATTGTTTCGGCATTCTTTAAGGATTTCTTTAATTTAGCAGCATCATTGATTGAAAACTCTCTAAATTCACAGTTTTTCCTATCAATATTTGCAAGCAGACCGGTGGAGAGATCATCAATAATTGTGACTTCGTGCCCCTGTTTGATTAATGTTTCTGCAAGATTTGAACCTATAAATCCAGCACCACCAGTTATCGCGACTTTTTTCATCTCACATCTTTCAGGTCAATTTAAGTCGACTATACATCTATAACCGTGTGAAGGATATTATGCCAATGATGCATCGAGAACACTATTTTTCAAGTAATTATCAATCAGTTTTAAAAGTAGTATGAAATAGAATAGGATGATAGTCAGGTTTCGACTCAGGCACGAAAAAAGTGGCGTAAATGAGACGATTCCAAGTTGGGGCCTTTAGCTCAGTCGGTAGAGCAACAGACTTTTAATCTGTGGGTCGTCGGTTCGATCCCGACAGGGCCCACATTTTCAAGGCTAATTGACCGCCGATTTTAAGTTTGCGTCCAATGAGTACTGTATAATTGGGGTCTAGGTTAAAAAGGTGACTCCCAAAAGGGTAGAAATGTCCGATTTGTCCTTAGAACGCGACAAACTGGGGGGATCTTCGTAGAGGTGAATAGAGGCAGCGACGGCTGGCTTTGTAAGACAAAACCGGTTATGCAAGGGGCAAAACAAAATGGCATTTAAAGCCAAGAAATCCAAGACAGTTGAGTCTTCGACTCCTGCTTCCTGGAGCGTTGCCCAGTTTTCATCCTTTTACACCCAAAATCGATCAGAGCTAATTGCCCATGCCAATCGGATTGTTAAGGATAAGGCGAAGGCAGAGGAGATTACTCAAGAGGCGCTAGTTAAGTTCATGTTGGCAGCCCCTGAACTATCAAGCAATGATCACGCTCTTTCCTACTTACACCGCACAATTGAAAACCTATGCATTGATCTATTCCGTGCTGAAAATCGCAGGCCAAATCTTGTTGCCCTAGATGCTGCAACCGCTGAGGTTGAATCAGCTTGGCAGGTATCAGGAGATCACTCATTAGCGATCTCAGCCGCAGAAGATGCTGCCATTATTCGCCAAGCACTTTCCTTACTATCCCCTGCCGAGCGCGCTGCGATCGTGATGTGGGAGGTTGAAGGGCGTTCAACAGCAGAGATTGCAAAAGAGCTTGGTATCAAAGAGTCTGCAGTTCGTCACACTGTCTCACGTGCACGTGCATCTCTTCGTAAGGTGTTAG
>Ga0214921_10005323_pt1 | contig 18243 bp, 26 predicted proteins | sample LL1505_MetaG_FD_177992 | JGI IMG/M metagenome (GOLD analysis project Ga0214921, IMG submission 177992) | Freshwater microbial communities from Lake Lanier, Atlanta, Georgia, United States - LL-1505 | ecosystem: Environmental > Aquatic > Freshwater > Lake | place: USA: Georgia | collected... | reverse complement strand
CAGACACTGCTAAGGCAGACACTGCTAAGGCAGACACTGCTAAGGCAGACACTGCTAAGGCAGACACTGCTAAGGCAGACACTGCTAAGGCAGACACTGTTAAGATGACTCGAGTAAGTCGGGCTATGAAGGCTCTTGAAGATGCTCAAGCTATGGTAGATGCTCAAGCTCAAGAAGAAACTCGAATAGAAGCTATAGTTCGGGTGAATCTGGGATACGCTATCGATGCAGTGATAGCTCAGGATCAGGGTCAACTAGATCCAACAAAAGATCATATAGCTCAGACAGCTCTATCAAACGTTAAGTCGGCTATGGCTGATTTGGCACATGTTCGATCGCTTCTAGTAGAAGCTCAAAAAAACGTTCAGTTAGTTATGGCAAACGCTCACTAACTCTTGTAGATGCTTTGCAACTACAGGCTTGACAAGATGTTTTGGCTTAGTAAACTCGGATTGCTTAGCTGATTCAACAAGCCTATACTGTTTCGTTTGTGTTCAGTATACAACGATGTCGTGTCTGTGTGCATTTCAGCTTCTAGCTGACATTAAGGTGTTGCATTGTGCATTGTAGTGCATCCACTAGTAAGTATAAAAGTGCGACCAAATACCCACATGAGTAAAAAGAAAAGGTGTATAAAAAATACAAAAAATTTCAAACTATAATTTATTATAGTTTGTAATCCCATATTTTATGGATTAATTTATTATAAATTTAATGTTTACTAGAAATATAAAAAATTAATGCGTTTCCGTAAAAATTATATAAAAATAAAATCTTATAAATTAAATTTTTTTTATAATAATATATAATGGAAAAAGAAAGACGTTCACCTACTAAAAGTGCTACATTATATAATATTGGAACTATTAAAACTGGTAATGATGGAAATAAATATATTATAGTTGAAAATAAAAATGGTATTAAAAAATGGCAAAAACATAAAATCGTAACTAATAAAAAAATATCAAAAAAAGTATCAAAAAAAATATCAAAAAAAATATCAAAAAAAATATCAAAAAAAATATCAAAAAAAATATCAAAAAAAGTATCAAAAAAAGTATCAAAAAAAATATCAAAAAAGAAATCTAAAAAAATATTTCAACCATTAATGTTTTATAATATAAAAGATATTGACGAAAAAGATTTTATAAAAATTGCTTCAAAAAATGAAACATATAAAATACTAATAACAAAAGTAATACCAGAAATTAATAAGTTAAAAATAAAAACATTCTTAGTTCCTTTACCTTTATCGGATAATAATATATATTGGGATGATTATCCACCTTATTATATAAAAAAAAAATATAATGAAGAAATACTTGATATAAATTATATGTATTTTGTATTTTATATAAATAAAAATAGAGATCAAATCGTATATGATAAACCAATTAAGATACGTTATAGTACATTAACTAAAGAAAATAAAATTAATATAATTAATATTTTTGAAAAACATTTATTCGGTCAATATAGTTGGAATGGTTCAAATAATATGACTATGTCTGTTTCTTTTTATGAAAATAAAAACATTAAAAAAACTAATAAAAAAACAATTAAAGATAATGACTATTATCCTCAGTTAAATATATATATAGACACAAATATAAATTTAAAAGATAATCCTCTTATATTAAATAAGTTGACTACTTATTTACTAGAAAATTGTGACCCACATGATGTTTTATGGGATTTTGGTAAATTTGATATACATTTTACAATTTTTTTATTAAATAATAAAAAAATTATTGAAAAACTAAAAAAATATATAATAAAACAAACATATATATTTGAATCTCATTTTTATTTTACTGAATTAAAAAATTCTAATTTAAAAGATGAAAAAATTTGGTCATATAAAAAATAATTTTTAATAAATATTAGTATATTCAAGATCTTTTTTATTATCTAATTATTATTATATGGAAAATATAAATTTTAATTTAAAATGGGTACCATTGCCTTATTTTCAACATATTTTAATTGGTTTATTACTACTTTCTTATACATATTATAAAACTATTAATGAAATATTAGATAAATATATTTATAATAACATTAAATATAATAGATTAAAAGATTTTTTAAAAATATTTATTTCATTATTACCAATATTTATTATATTATATTTAGATTTAAATTATAATAGGTTTTCAATGCATAATTTAGGTATTACAAAATATATTTCAAATGAAACAGTAGATACACTTTTTAATTTAATGGGTGGTTATTGTCTTATTCAAGTAGCTGCACAAGATATTGGTATTAAAACAGGAACAATACAATCTGATTTTATTAAATTACCAATAATACAATTTTTTTTATATTCAGGTGTAGCTAATATGGCAACACAAAATAGATCTTTAGCAATAATTGCATCTTTATTATATTTTCAAATGAAATATTTTGTATCTGATGGAATAACAAAAGATGTTTGTTTTGACTAAAAAGTCTATTATTTTATTATATTATCGTTTAATAGAAATACTAAATATTCTTGATTTTTTATTTTATTATTAATAGTTAATATATTATCTAATTCATAATAAAATTTATATATTAATGTATACATTGTATTTATATTACCTATATAAATATTATCAATACCATCATGATATTTATCAATTAAAAATTGATTTTTTATAAATAAATTTTTATTATTATTTTTTATAAAATTTATTATTTGTATATTATTTAATTTATTACTATTACACAATAAATCAAATCTAGTATTTATTACAAATTCATTTTTATCTATATCTGTATTATAAATATAATTTATTATACTATATTTTCCATACCAATAATTTTTCCAACCTTTTAAAGGCATTTTACTTAATCCAACCAATCCATTTAAATTACCTATTAAATTAATTTTAGTATCATCATCTATTATTATTTTTTTTATTAATATTTTTAAATCATCAAAATAATTATAAATAGTTGATGATTCTACAATATTATTATTTATTTCTATATGTCTCCAACTTATATTATTTGCAAATATATTCCATGTATGAATATATATATTTAAATCAGGAAATATAGTATACAATTCTTTTACAAAATTATACAATTCTTTTGTATTAAATGAATCACGAATATGACCTCTTAATATTAATATCATATATATATATATATATATATATATATTAAAATTTATTATAACAATCTCTTTTTATTATATTATTTTAGTAATAAGTTTTATTATAATATAATTTATATATGGATAATAAAAATTTATATTTAAAATATAAAAATAAATATACTAATTTAAAAAATCAAATAGGTGGAGGTATTAAGAACGTTGTATCAGCTCTATTTTTTAAAGATACTATTTATTTAGTACAAGAAAATAACGGTCAATGGAATTTACCAGGTGGTGGAATAAATAAAGGTGAAGATTATAAAACAGCTAGTTTTAGAGAATTTAAAGAAGAAACAGGTGGGTTTCTTTTAGATGAATGGATACGTAATATTTTAGATAATAATAATAAACCAGTTATTAAAGAATATATATATAAGGAACATACTAAAATTCTTTTATATTATTTAATAAAAACGTTTGAAAAACCAAATATTATTTTTAAAAAAAATAAGGAAACAGTAGATGGTCAGTGGTTTAACATAGAACAATTACCCGATAAAATAAGATTTCCAAAAAGTATGGATAAAGTAATTGAAAAATATAAAAAATATAAAATTAATTAAAAATTATAAATATAGTTTCTATTTTTTTAATTCAATTATTAGAATTCATAATTTTTGTAATATTGAATTAGGTTGTGAATTTAACCTATCAAACAAGAAAACTTGATGCTATAATTAATCTTTCTAAATATGTTAAAGATAAAAACAAACTCTTCAATTTATCTTAGTTTGATAATATCTGACAGCACTCGGTTATTAAACGAAATATTGTTTTTAATTATACTTATAAAATAATAACTAATTTTTATTTAAAAATTAAACGTTTTCAATGTTTTCTAATGGAACTGCATAAAAAGCAAACGAAATAAGCATACCCTTAGAATACTGTTCCATAAAGTCATTAAAATCTTCTTCATTTGTAATAATCGGAGCTAGTTTAAAAATAGCACGATCGAAAAGTCCTACTAAAACATAACCAGTGTTAAGACGGTTCTTATAATAATTAAAATTATTTCCTGATGCCTTTGGAAACATAATACCACCGGCTTCTTCAAGTGCCTTTTCATTTGCTGGATTGAAATACTTTGTCATTAGGGTGTCTTTGATTGTGGAACTTAATTATTAAATATAATATAATTTTAAACAGTTAAATTTTCAATTTTTTATTATTATACATAAAGTTAAAGTCATTTTTATTATTTTAATATATATAATGGAAGTTAATGATTTGTATTATGATAAATATTTAAAATATAAATTAAAATATTTAGATTTACAAGGTCAACTTGGTGGTGGACCAAATTACTTTTATCACGGAACCAATTTATTTTATATTGATGATATCATAGAAAATGGATTAACAGGAAAATATAATGAACAAATTTATCAAATAATTGAAAAGTATTGGCCTATAATAAGTAAATGGCTTGATGAACATGATAAACCAAAGAGCCCTTATGTTCAATTTTTTCTTGAAAGACAACAAAAAGTAATACTTGATGCTCTTAAAATTTCGTTAAGTTTTACTAGTCGATTACATGTAGCCAAAGAATATGGTAAAGGTGTTCGAACATTAGGTGAAGGTCCAACGTATTTTTTAATGCATTTCACACAATATATTAACGATAATATATAAAAAATAACTGACGATATGAAAAAGGATTATGAAACTATAAATAATGCATCTAAATATCCTCAAATTATATTAGCAATTAATATAGATGAATTTGATAAAACACAAATAAGTGATTTTGGAGATTTAAATCAGTGGGAAATTATGGTACACTTTTCAATAGATGTAAAAAAATTATATATTATGAAAGATGACGAAAAATTTGTTTTATTAACATCAGATGAAGGAGTCGAATATATAGAAAAATTAAAAGACCAATTTTTAAAAGAGCAAGAAGAAGAAGAACAAGCTAAAATAGAAAAAATAAATCATCACATAATTGGATTATTACTACACGTAATACAACATATTTATATACTTATGAAGCATTAAATCATAGTATAAACTGTAAGATATATGTAGTATATGATATTTTTCAAGAAGACGAATATTCTTTAAATTTTAGCATTATTAATAATACTATTAATATTGATATCGAAATAAATTATATTTTTGAACAAAATAAATATGAAATCAGATTTAAGAATTCTAAAGGATATAAATTATTTGAGTCTAATGATGATTTACAAAAACAATTTAACTTAGCCGTAAACTATATTATTTATCATATAACTCCTATGGAAAGAAAACAAAAGATAAGAAGAAAGATTAATTACAGCTTACAATATCTTAAAGAAAAAAATATATAAAAGTCGTACTGGAAAAAGATATCTAAAAAGTATGACTACTGTAATTAATAAATATTTAAAAGATAAATAATTTATAATTTAATATAATAAATGAATAGTATTTATTTTATATTATTTCAAATTATAAATATAGTTTCTGTTTTTTCTAACCCAATTAAATATTATTATGATCATAGAATTCATAATTTTGGTAATATTGGATTAGGTGGTAAAATTCATTCAATAGTTGCACCATTTGCAACTAAAATTATAGACAATACATGTTATAATTCAATAGATATTCGGCAAGAAATACTTACAAATTATAATAATAAATTTTATAAAAAAAATAATAAATTTCCTTTGATAATAGATTTATGTTGTGGAACTGGAATGTCTACTTACACAAATCAACTAGGAATTGATACTAGTAAAGAAATGATTGAACGTGCTAAAATTATACAAACATCTAAAAAACCAAATACAATTTTTACAATAGGAAATGCTGAAAATTATGGTAAACCAAAACAATTTAATACAGCAACAATAATGTTTGCTTTTCATGAAATGCCCAATTATGCACATAATAAAATAATAAAAAACGCTAAAAGAATTACGACAGATGATATTCTGATAATAGATATATCACCTAATTATAAACCATCTAAAATAATGTTAACAGGAGAACCATATTTATTAAATTATAAAAGCACTATATCTGATATATTAAAAAAACATAATTTTTCATATATTCAATATATACCTAATCATGTTGGTTTTTGGTATTATAACCATAATAATTTTATATTTGAAATATAATTAATTTATTAAAAAGTGATTTAAAGAAAAATTATATATATAATTTAATAGTTCCCATAGCTCAGTTGGTTAGAGCGCTGGTCTTATGAGCCATAGGTCGGCGGTTCGAATCCGCCTGGGAACAATTGCTCTTGTAGTGTAGTGGTTTATCACTGAGGACTTTGAATCCTCCAACCCCAGTTCGAATCTGGGCAAGAGCTAAGCTGGGATGCCCGAGTGGTCTAAGGGGGATGACTTAAGCTCATCTATCGAAAGATGCGTGGGTTCGAACCCCACTCCCAGCAATTTGCTTCGTTAGCTCAGTTGGTCAGAGCATACGGCTGTTAACCGTGAGGTCACTGGTTCGATCCCAGTACGAAGCGTTTTATTATCAAATTATTATTAAAAACTTAGCTGGGATACCCGAGTGCTCCAAGGAGATGACTTGAGCTGATGCTATCGAAAGATGCGTGGGTTCGAACCCCACTCCCCGCAATTTACTTTTAAGTCATATAGTAGAACATACGGCTAAAACATGTTATAACAAGTTCAATCCAATAATGAATATTTATTTTAATTAAATATTATTAAAAAACTTAGCTGGGATGCCCGAGTGGTCTAAGGGGTATGACTCAAGTTCATATATCGAAAGATGCGTGGGTTCGAACCCCACTCCCAGCAATTTATGTAAAAGTTTAATTATTAACCAACATGTATTGTTATAAATTTATTCCAATAACAAATTATTATTTTATATTTTAATTAAATATTATCCAAGTATTATTAATGAATTCTTGTATAGTTTGTTTAGAAGAATCTGATAAATTAATTAATATAAATCATTGTGGTTTATATTATATACATAATTATTGTTATAAAAAATGGTTAATTAGAAATAAGAATACTTGTATTATTTGTAAAGAACCAATAGAAATAGAAATTAGAAAAGAAATTAATATAATTTATATAATATTAATTAAATTTTGTACAATTGCTTCTTTGTTATTATTAGCTGGAATGTGTATATATATATTTATAATTTGTGATTTTACAAAACCATTTTGTAAATTATTTTAATCATCTGTAATACTTAATTCTCTATCGTTGTTAGAAGGTAATTGAACACTTCCTTTTCTTGGTATAGGAGATATAACAATATCTTCACTATTATCATTATCATTAATTTTATTTTCATTTATTACTTTTATTTCTATTAATTTATCACCTTTTACTTTTGCTAATGTTGATGAACTTTCAATAAGTTTAGTGTATATATTATAACTTTTTTCAAGAAAATCCTTTGCTGGAACAGGTCTATTTTTTTTATGTAAATTTAATGTCTTATATATATCTATACCTAATAAATAATAATCACGCTGACTAATCATATCATTTTCTAACCTTTTTTGTATTCCAAAAAATAATTCAATAGAACCTATAATACCACAAGTTAAAGCAATAAGTGATGTTGTTAAACTAATTGCTCCTTGTGTTGCATATGGTTGAAGACCAACAGCGATTATACTATTAGCACCATTTAAAATTATTACAGGTAATCTGTACCATTTTAGAGTATCTTTTAGAGCAAAATATCGTTCTTTATGTGCTTTACTTAAAATAATACAATTTACTCTAATATTACCGAGAACTTGATCAATATCATCCGTCCAATCATTACCTACATCACTCATTTATATAATAATATATATATTATTATATATTTTTTATTATTATTTAATTTGATAATTATATATTTAATTATTATCAAATATAAATTGTCATTTTTTCTGTTAAAACACTTAATTCTTTATTCCCTTCCTCAGTAAACTTATTATTACAAAGAGCTATATAATATTTTAGTCCCATTCAAGTATTATATTTGGTTTTAGTTTTAATAAATCTATCTCTTTAGATTTTAAAGCTTCTTTATTTTTTATTTTATTTTTAGTAATGTCCACATAGTTAATTGTTAAATTTTTTTTCAACGCATCTATTATTGCATTAATTCCTGTATCTGAAATATCATTTTCATTTAGTGAAAGGCTTTGTAGTATTATTTTAGAGGGTTTTTGTATTTTTAGATGATTCATGTTATTGTTATCAATGCTTAGCTATTGCTCCTTTTGTACCAATACTATTATAGCTGTGTAATAATATATTTTTATAATTACCATAAAATTTCAATTTGATTTTTAGGATTTATTGTATTTCTTTTTTGTTTCAATTCTATTATTTCATTGTTAATTCTTGTTTTAATTTCTTCATTTCTTTTTCCTACGTTATCACGAAGATCTACATATGTAAGTGTTATATTTCTTTTTAATGCGTCTACTATTTGTTTCATCGTTTCAGCAGTAATTTTATTATTTTGTAGTGAAAGTTTTTGTAGTTTTGTTTTAGATGTATCTGATTCTGTTATTAATGCTGTAAATATTGCTATTGCTCCTCTATCAATTTTATTACCATCAATATCGAGTTCTATTAGGTGTTCATTTGTTTTCAATGCTTCTGCTATTGCTATTGCTCCTTCATCACCAATCTGATTAACACGATATGCGAGAATTGTTAGTTGTGTATTTTTTTTCAATACTTCAGCTATTACTATTGCTATTGCTATTGCTTCTGTTTTTTCAACATCATATAGATTAGAACTAATATTGAGTTTTGTTAGATGTGTATTTATTTTCAATGATTCAGCTATTGCTTTTGTTCCTCGAAAACGAAATAAATTATTTTCAATATTAAGTTCATCTAGGTTTGTATTTGTTTTTAATGCACTAGCTATTGCTTCTGCTCCGTCATCACCAATTTTAGTATAACCAATGTTAAGTTTTGTTAGTGTTGTATTTATTTTTAAAATTTCTGCTAATAATTTAGCTCCTTCATCACCAATATGATTAAAATTAATTTCGAGTGTTGTTAATCCTTTATTTATTTTTAATGCTTCAGCTATTGCTCCAATATCATTTATTTTATTTAAACTAATAATAAGTATTGTTAATTTTTGATTCTCTTTTAATGCTATTGCTATTACTTCTGCTCCGTGTTGAGTAATATCATTATCACCAATATCGAGTGTTGTTAATACTTTATTTTCTAACAATGCTTTAGCTATTGCTTTTGCTCCGTTATCACCAATACCATTACCACCCATATATAGTGTTGTTAATACTTTATTTTCTAACAATGCTTTAGCTATTGTTTTTGCTCCGTTATCACCAATATCATTACCACCTATATATAATGTTGTTAATACTGTATTATCTATCAATGCTTTTTTAATAGCTCTTGCTCCTTTATGACGAATTTGATTTATACTAATATCGAGTATTGTTAATCCTCTATTTTCTTTTAATGCTTCCGCTATTGCGGTTGCTCCATCAATACCAATCTGATTAATACCAATATCGAGTTTTTTTAATCCATTATTTTGTTTTAATACTTCCGCTATTGCTATTGCTCCATAGTTACCAATACTATTATTTCTAATAATAAGTTCGGATAGCATTCCTCTTGTTATCAATACATTAGCTAATTTAATTGCTCCATTGTGATCAATAGGTGGATTAATAGAACGAAGCTTAATTGTCATTATTTTATTATTTATTTTTAAAAATTCTGTTATATTTTGGATAAAATTCTTAGTAATTTTGTAATTACTAAAATTAAAAGATGTAATATTATTGTCATCTATTAATTTATTATAAATTTTTTTATTATTTTCTACAAAAAAATACTTCTCATTAAACTTCCCCAAATCCCAATCACTATTAAAAAACCATAACAGATTTAGTATGTCATCTGTAGATCCTTCATTACCACCAATTTGACTTAATAAATTTAAATATTTATTTTTATATTTTAAATATTTATTTTTATATTTTAAATCGTAATCTGACATATATATTATTATATAAAATTTAAATTTTTAATTATTCTAAATCACTTTGAATTATAGCTGTATAATAATCTATTTTTAATAATTCAATTCTATTAATAAAATCTTCTTTTTGTGTTATATTATATTTATTAGAAGTCATTGCATTTTCTAATAAATTTATTTTTTTTTTAATAATTTTTATATTGTAATTTGTTATTAACATTACATATAATAATAATCTTATTATGAGCATATATATATGTTTATATAATTTATTAAATTTTTATTTATAAAACCTTAATATCTAAATTTTAACGTATAATAAATTATACTTAAATTTTTTAACTTTTATAAATTAATTGCTTGAATTATATTTTCTTTTATTGTCGTTTTTTTTCTTCTTCTTCTTCTTCTTTTTTAAGATGAGGAAGAAGAAGAAGTTTAGATTCTTTAGTAACAGAATCTACATATTCAAAGACATCCATATTATACGTCTCATTTTCTTTAAAATCAAGAGCAGCAGCAGCAGCATCAGCATACGAGATGGTAGATTTAATGCAAATTCTAATGATATTTTTGCAGTAGCTATGCCTTTGTTAATCTTTTTGTTTTTCATAAATTCTCTTAATTTATCTTCAGCTTCAAAGTATTCTTTATATGCTTCTTTGAATTTTTTTAATTTAGTTTCTTTTTCTTTGATAAGTTCATTAAATTGATAGTATATCATGTCTGGTAATAAATCGCTAATATGTGATAACATGTTTCAATGTACAAACAAAAATAACTACAAAATTATTAAATTTTCAATTTTTTTATAATATTTACCAATTAATTTTTTTAATAATTTTTTCTGTTATAATAAAATAATTACTAATGTAATGTCATAAGTGTAGACATTAATGCTGTTGCCCAATATGGGGTAACTAATGCAAATAGAAACCAAATTAATGGAACTAAATCAGGCATTAACATATACTTTAATGCGTATTCGATGGTAAAAAATAGGTAGAATATTAACGCAATAACCATCATAAAAATGATTGAATTTATTACTGCTTTCATCATCATCATATGTGCTAATTTATGGTAATATAATAATTAAACAATATATAAATTATTAAATTTTCAATTTTTTGTTAAATTAAAAATATTAACAATTCTATATGAATTAGACGTCTATTTAGTTAATTTAACTTTTTTATATGGTTGGGTTCCATGGCTTTCACTCATTTCAATATTTTGAATATTATCTTTATTATCTTTAATCTTTTTTTCTTTTACAATTTCTAAATCTTTTTTGAGAGAATTATCAATTATTAGTGATTTAGTTAATGGATTATAAATAATATGAGTATGTTTCATCCTAGTATTTAGAACAAAATTGAATGATTTACACAACAAAAATCCAAATATCATATAATATTACTAGTAGTAATTTTTGCTTTAAATATTAATAAAATAATAAATTATAAATATGTCAATTTTTTATACTATCAGACTATTACAATCATTTTCAAATGTTCTATATTGTTATTATTTGTTCTTTTATATAAAATAACACCACCTGCTCTTATATGTTTAGTATTATCATTATTATATGAAAAAGTAGGTCTTTCAACTGTATCACTAATATAAATAGAAATAGAATATAGTATTATATAATTATAATTTTTTTAAATAAATAAATTAATAAGGGTTACGTTTAAATTTTTTAAATCTTTCATCAACACCAAATGCTTTATCGTTATAGGTAATTACATTATTTGCATATTCAAGTGTTTTTTGTAATTGAAAATAAATTTCAAACATAAAATCTTCAATCTTCTTTCCTTTGATTTTAGCTTTTCCAATCTGATACGCATATAGATTATCAAAAAGAATTGTTGTCGTATTAAAAACCATCAGATAAATATACCAATACGACATATGTTTATAATATTCAAAATCATCTTTTTCTAATGTATTAATAAATTCTTCTTCATCAATTTCACCTGTCATAAATTTTACACGCAAAGGGTGATTGTCAATAGGACGCAAATTTGCATGATTACCAGATGTAGCACGCATATTTAAAATATCTTTATGAAAACTTAAAAAGGATATAAGATAATGAGTTTGTGATGGCAGAGGTGCAAATAAATCACTTGTTGATGGCAATTTATTACGTGTAAATTTATAATTCATAAGAATCTCCTGAGGAAAACATGTTAGTAAATTTTCATAACTAATAAATTCTTCACAATTTACTTCACTTATTTTTACAGGTATTTTTTTAGTATTATCTTTGACCCATTGTAAATAATGAGGATTATGATGCCACGCTCCTTCATCAACAACAGTACCAGTATTCCAAGAGTATGTTGTATGGCACTGGGTACAGAACATCTGATCACATCCTTCAATTTTAGAAATTAGTGCAGCACATTTAGGACAAGGTCTTGCTTCTTTGAAAATTGCTTTAATTGATGAAACAGTGTCTGGATTACAAAAGTGAACAGTAGTTTTAATTGGCTCGTGACAATCATCGCAAATTTTTGATAAGCACATATTACATTCAGATTCTGAAACAAAACCATGACAACCATTTACTGGACAAGCAAAAGCAAGTCCTTTTAAACTTTCAATTGGTCTTGGTTTTCCTGACTCAAAATCAAAATCTTCCCATCCCCTTCCAAATTGTTGGATACAAATTGTAGCATTAATAACAATTTGTTCAGCACGCTCAGCACGTTCCCATTGACGGTTATTTAAAAACCTTCTGAAATATGGATCAAAGTTATCCAATAATCCGTTTACACAAGTTGTATGTTTAAAAGTTTGAGCTTTCGAATATGCATTAGCAGCAAGTTGAGTAGATTGAAATTTTCCTTTTTCAATTTTCATTAATTGAACTTTACGATGAGATTTATACTCACTTGAAAACCAAGATTTATCTGATTTCAATAAAATTGTTTCAATATTCAAACTTACATTACAATGCATACATTTTGGTTTAATATCAGAATCCAGTAAGAATCGTTGAAAACAGTCCCTACACGAATCATTTTGACAATAATCACAAGTAATAGTTTCTGATTTAGTCATTGTATCACAACAAATTGGACAATCTGTTGTTTCTTCTTCCTCTGTTGATGATTTTGAATTAACAAGTGATACTGGATTAGAACAAGTAAACGATATTATTTCAAAAATTTTGTCAATTTTAGAATCAGATTCTGAATCAGACTCTGGTTCTGAATCAGGTGTAATAGTATTATTTTTCTTGGCAAAATTTTCATTTCTCCATTCTTCAGTAGTATTATTTGTAATAACTTCTTCTGAAATTTCAATTTCACAATGCATACAATGTAAGAAAGTACAAGTTTCTGTATTACTGCAAGTCATGCATTTTGAAAAAAATCGATTTGTTACTAGTAATTCTTTGAAACAAAGTTCACACATTCCCTTATTACATTTTTTACAAAAAATATTATTGTCAATATTGTCACATAGACAATAAGTATTAGAAATACCATCTGGTATGCTTGAACACATAATGATTTAACTAAAATAGTAATGAATTAATTATATAATATTATCATAACGATAAATTATTAAATTTTCAATTTTTTGTATTTATTAAAAAAACTTGTTATAGTACCAGATTATTAAAATCATTTTCAAAAGAATTAATGTCTTCAATACGAGCTCGTCCATTTTCTGCACAAGAAGTCTGTGCACTACGTTCCATCCAGTAGTAGATAATAAAATGAACCTTGACAGAAGCATACCACTTTGGAATAATAATCTTTCTAACAATAATAGATTTCAATTCTTCTGGATATGGACATCCATTTTCGTAAGCATACTTTAGACAATCAAAACGACCACTACGTGCAGCAAAGTTTGTGGTATATTCATCCCAAGGAAAACCATTTTTATAAGCATACTTGAGACAGTCCAGATGACCATTTTCTGCTGCAAATTCGCACGCATTATCCAAAAAGCCTCCATTTTTATGAGCATACTTGAGACATTCTAGATGACCATTCTTTGCAGCATAAGAACATGTATATTCACCCAAAGGACATCCATTTTTATGAGCATACTCGAGACATTCAAGATGACCATTTGCTGCAGCATTACTGCATGTATCTTCATTCCAAAGACATCCGTTTTTATAAGCATACATAAGACAGTCCAGATGACCATTTTCTGCTGCATATTCACATGTTTCATAACCCGAAGTATGGTCTTTAAAACGAAGAGAATTAAGATATTCACAATAATCTTTTTCATCTTCATCGATATAATCATGATTCAACGGGCATCCCTTTTCATGAGCATATTTAAGGCAATTAAGATGACCACCACGCGCAGCATAAAAGCATGTAAATTCAGACCAGTCGCATCCATTTTTACGAGCATACATTAGGCATTCAATATGTCCATTTAATGCGGCATAAGCACATGTTGCTGTATTCCACCTGCATCCATTTTTATGAGCATACATAAGACATTCAATATGACCGTTTTCTGCTGCATATCTGCATGTATCTTCATTCCACTTGCATCCATTTTCGTAAAGATACTTGAGACATTCAAGATGACCTTTCTTTGCAGCACAATCACATGTTGTTTTATCCCAAGGACACTTATTTTTATATTTTCTATGAAAATCCATAAGAATATCTAAACGACCGTTCGTTACTGCTTCATTAATATCTTTTAGATAATTATCCATAATATTGATTGTATATATTTACTATAACAATAGAGACTATTAAATTTTCAATTTTTTTGTATTTATTAAAAAAACTTGTTATAGTATCAGATTATTAAAATCATTTTCAAAAGAATTAATGTCTTCAATACAAGCTCGTCTTTTTTCTGCACAATAAGCCTTTATTCCAAGTTTCAGTCAATAGATGAAAATGAACGATTCTTGACAGCAGCACGCCACTTTGTAATAAAAATCTTTGTAACAATAATAGGTAGCATCTCTTTTGAATACGGACATCCATATTTGTAAGCATACTCAAGACATTCAACCTGATTATATTTTAGAGCACATTCAACAGCAGATTTACATGTTTGTTCATCCCAATGCATTTCTTGTTCACGAAGAAGCTTAAGACAATTAATATGTCCATTTTTTGCAGCTTTGGCACACATTATTTTTCCGTGTTCATTTCTACTATATTCATATTCATTATCTAATGCATACTGAAGACAATCTATATGACCATATTTAGCAGCATTGTAAAATGTTTCTATTCCTATAGGAGCTTCTCCGAATTCATAAGCCAATTTGAGACAGTTTAAATGTCCACAAGCTGCAGCATCATCACACGCATTTCCATCTATGTTACAACCCTGATAGCACTTATTACAAGTTTTAATAATATACTTGAGTATATCAAAATATCCTTTTCTTGCAGCTATTCGGAAATGGACGCTAACAAAAGGACCCGGATGAGTATCCCAGTCAAAATAGGAATAACTACGAGATGTAGTTGTATTTTCAAAGAGTTCTCTCAGATCATCTAGACGATTATTTTCTATTGCTTCGTACATATCTTTTTGATATGCGTCTAAATGACCTGTATAAATTTTTCGTGATTCCGATTCGAACGTAGGTTTTTGAGTATCGCCCATGGTATTGGATAGGATGTATAAAGTCTTAATAATTATGATAAATTAAACTATTAAATTTTCAATTTTTTTCTTGTATATTAATTTTTAATATACAAATTATATTTTAATTTTATGATATTATCTAAATAAATATTATAATTACTATTGCTAACTCATAAAGTATATATATTTTTATAAATATATCATAACAAGTTCGTCATTATTTAATTTAATTGTCAAATTTAATATAATATTATTTACTTTACATTGATTACATATTTCTATTATTGCTTTATTAGAATCAATACCTTGATAACTAATACCAATGCTTTCTAAATAATGAAATCCAGAATCATCTCTATAAACAGTTTTAATATTTAATATACTATTTCTAATTATTTGTGCACCATCTTTAATTATATCTTCAAATAGATACTTGATAATACTATTATAATTATTGTTATTAATAATTATATTATTAATAGATACTTTTTCAACTCTTGAATTTCTAAAATTTATTAATTTAATTTCATCTATTGTGTAAAGTGTTTTAATTTTTTTTTTTATAATTATTTTATTATTAACTATTTCCCAAGTAAAATGTTCATTTAAGGTTAATACATAATTTTTATCAATTTCCTCAATATTTATAATACTTTGTAGTATTTCTGACATTATTATTAAAATAATTATTTTTTTAATTTATAATTCAATTTTTATCAAATATTATTATTTTATTTAAAAAATTAATAAAATCAGAACATTCTTTTACATCGATATAATCACATAAATTAATAAAATATACGTGATTATTAAAATCCATTTCAGATAAATAATTATAAAAATTAAAATTACTATTAGTTTCTCTATGTTCATTTTTATATAATTTAATCCAATCTTTTATATGTTTAATAATATGATTTTTAGTATTACTATCATATTTATATAATATAGAATTTACTTTAGCTAAAATAAGTCTAACTTGAATTAGTTGTTCTATCTCATCTAGTGTTGACATTTTTATTAGAATAAGTTATTATTTTTATAATGTATTATTCAATTTTTATTATTTTGATATATTGTCTAAGAATATTATAAATTCTTGACATTCTTTTATTTCAATATATAAAAATAAATTACTCCAAAAATTTTTTTGACGAATATCAATAATACTTTTAATATCTGAATTATATATATTAGGTATATTAGATATATGATTATAAAAATTAGTATTTGTACTGTCTAATTCATTAAGTTTTGTATATACATTAATCCACATATTTAGATACAGTAACAATACTTGCTCTATCATCTGAATCTAAATTATTTAAATATTTTTTAAATTTAATTATAATATTTTTAAATTTAATTATTTCTTCTATATTTTTGAGTGTATTCATTTTATTAAATTAACTTATTTCTTTAAAAAAAATATAATTCAATGTTTTTTATTTAATGCTTTTACTAAGACTTTACTACTCAAAAGCTGATCCTATGCCTGTTGTAAAAGCTGATCTAGTGCCTGTTGTAAAAGCTGAACATGTTGACCCTGTTGAGCCTGTTGAGCCTGTTGAGCCTGTTGAGCCTGTTGAGCCTGTTGAGCCTGTTGAGCCTGTTGAGCCTGTTGAGCCTGTTGAGCCTGTTGAGCCCGTAGAGCCTGTTGAGCCTGTTGAGCCTGGTGAGCATTACGCAATATGTAAGCATCATATGCCTGTTTAGCCTGTTTAGCCTGATTAGTCTGATTACCCTGTTTAGCCTGAGCTTTTGCAACAGGAGGAGGTGGATGAGGTGGAGGAGGCGGAGGAGGCGGAGGACGAGAAGCATTAAACTTTGCTTCTGCCGCCTGATTAGATATATAATTATTATACATTTTGGATGTCTGCCCAACCGCCAAAGCAAAGGCTAACCCGAAGTCTTCTCTACATTCTAACCATAAATCTCTATTCATTACTAATAAAATACCTACTAATGCAAATAAAAAGTAAATAATTTTATCAATGGGATAGTTCATGTTAAAATAATTATTTAATAAAATGTTTATTTTTTCGATAAAATTATAACCTACCACATTTGCACCACAATTTAAAGAACTAATTAAAAGAAGAATAAGTATCATATACTTTTTAGTTTTTAAATATTCATTTTTCATAAGATATATTAAATATCATTAGTTTTTAAATAATTTTAAAGTATTTTACAGCGGGACTATTTTAAATGACACGATTAATTAAGTAAATAAAAAATCGTTTAATGTCTTCATCAATAATCCCCACTATAAAAATTTGGTTATATCCCATCGTGAAATGGGAATGAATTCTTAAGTTGCTTCTTGAAGCAATCTACTAAATGCCAACGGTCTTTTTCATGTTTTCTTTATAGTCTCTACTATAAATAACATATTTTGAACGGCATTTTTATCTCTGTTATGGATTATCTCGCACTGAGGCTTAACGTCTGTATGACGCAGTAATCCATGACAAATTATTTTCTTATTG
>Ga0214921_10005322_pt1 | contig 18250 bp, 20 predicted proteins | sample LL1505_MetaG_FD_177992 | JGI IMG/M metagenome (GOLD analysis project Ga0214921, IMG submission 177992) | Freshwater microbial communities from Lake Lanier, Atlanta, Georgia, United States - LL-1505 | ecosystem: Environmental > Aquatic > Freshwater > Lake | place: USA: Georgia | collected... | reverse complement strand
TGGTCATATTAGAAAACCAAGCTCCGTTGCTGTCTGGAGGGGAAACATTTATCAACATAAGTGCTTCCAACATAACAGGAACAGGAGCAGGAGCCAGCTTTAGTTTTGTGGTGGGCAGCGGCGATCCTACCACATTCGACAAAACCAGTCTGCGTTTTGAGGCACCCGTGGATAACTATACAAACACGGAGATATACGATAAATATCTTGTGTTTCCCAAACGTAATATATTAGCCTAACAAGGATTTCAAATGAGTAGTTCAATTAACCCAAACGATATTGACGGTGCTTACCCAGTAGCCGGGCAAGACAATGACAGTCAAGGATTCCGTGACAATTTCACCAATATCAAAACAAATTTTCAGTATGCCGAAGACGAAATCAATGATTTACAAACCAATGTACTTCTTAAGGCAGCATTAACCGGCGAGACCTTGGACAACAACATGAATGATGCATTGTTGTATGCTGCCAAAATACAAGACTTCAGTGCCACAAGAGTTGCACTTGGCACACAAATTGCCGGTGCCACAGTGACTGTTGATTATGCAGCAGGGCATTATCAAACTGTCACAACATCTGGCGCAGGCGGAATTACATTGGCATTTGCCAATTGGCCAGCTGCCGGATCATTTGGCCTGGTTCGTGTGCAAATTACTATTTCGGCTGTTACTGATACTGTTACATTACCAGCTGCGGTGAATTTGGGCACCACGGGCATTCAAGGTTATGCCAGTAATGTAATCACATTTGGTGCCACAGGAACTTACGAATTTGAATTTGTTACCAACAACGGTGGCACAAATATCACTATTTTTGATTTGAATCGTGCATACAACTATTACACCAATCCTATATATTTGACTGGATCAGAAGATCTTGCCAATGGTGCGGCTGCAAGTTTGTTGAAAACTGCCAGCTACTTTACCACTGGTGCCGCAGAAACTGCAACATTGGCCGCTGGCACAGCGGGACAAATCAAAACATTCATGATGGCCGGTGATGGTGGCGACATGGTAATCACTGTGGCTAACGCAGGTTGGAAATCTAGCGGTACTGGTACCATAACATTCAACGACGTCGGCGACGCCTGTACACTTCAATATGTGAATTCCAAATGGTATGCAATTGGTGCAAATGGTGTGACTTTTGCCTAAAAATCATTGACTTGCGTTGGTGATTACTGTATACTCTACACACAAGGAGTATCGTGGAACATCCATTTATTCATAGCCTAGACGACTTGACCCTAGAACAACTAGGGGCAAAAATCTCTGAACTACATAAAAAATTAAACATTGCTCATCGATCTGGCAACGGGTATCTTTGCGATCAAATTAGAATGGCATTAAACAGCTATCAAGCAAAACATCAGGCCAAAATGCAAGAAGCATATTCGCCCAAGCCCGGCGAAGAAGATAACTTCAACGATAAAATTAATATATCATGAATGTAAGATTAGAATACAACATGACATGGACTGCTGCCATTTGGTTTGACAGTCGTCTACAAATGAACAACTATACTGTTGAATTGGGCATCATTACCAATTCGTCATTGCAACAAGATCATTCTGTGAGTTTGGCTAGATTGAATCATTTTGTATATCACGAGTTAGCCAACACTACTTTTATACATCATGACAACACCGCACAAATGCAGGCGTTAACACAAGCTGGCATTAAAATTACTCCACTGCCCGAAGATCCAATTGATCAAATCATAGGTATTGCATTGTATTCTAAACTGAATGCTATTCTTCAAGACAAAATGATAGTTACATCTGTAAAAATACAAAGCGATCTTGGGGACAATGTGTGTTATCTTCACGGTGATCAAGAAAGCTTTGGACCGTTTGATCAGCCAGGCTGGTGGCAAGATGCAAGTCCAGTGCATTCAAATTATCAAGCAATCAACAAGAAAAAAGATGTGGTCAAACTAAAGCGCAATGCAACATGGCAAAGTGTTGGTCTTGAGTGGAACGATGCAGAACAAATAGACACTACCAATAACACTGTGGTATTTGCCAAGTTTGGGCCCGATGAAAACTGATCGTCATGGGCAAATGATATTCAACGAGACAGATCTTGTTGACTTGATCATGCGTGGTTTTGATCCGTCGGGTCTTGATGGCATGATTGTGGACTCAAGTGTGGACTTGGAAACAGCCGCACTCATGTTGGACAATGTGCCCAAGTTAATTGCCTACAATGATCTAATGGAATCCATGCCCACAGAAGAATATGATCACTGTTGTCAAAGTCGCTGGTACATGAGTGAAGAATATCAACAGCTGGACATAGCAGAACATGTGTTAGGGCTGTGCTCTACTGACGCCGAACTACAACGCTGTGGTGAAGAACTGTTGTTGTTCCAAGAACGTGACTTGTTTAATCTCTTGCGTTATCTCAAATATCTTGTGGATGTGATGACACAGAACAATTTGATTTGGGGTGTAGGTCGCGGATCAAGCACAGCCAGTTTTGTACTGTACAAATTGGGAGTGCATCAGATCAACAGCATGTACTACGATTTAGATCCTGCTGAGTTCTTACGTTAAATATAATCTCAGGAGACAATAATGGTACAAAAAGTATATCGCACTGCACAAGGCAAGACTGTGGACTTTGGTGCAATGGCAGTAAAAAATGAAAAAGTTCGTGCAGTAGGCAATATGGCTGTGAATGCTCGCGGCGACAGGATTGACAATCAAGGCAATATTATTGCAACTCGCAGCCAACAAATAAACAAAAATCTCAATCGCCAGACCAATGCTGATGCAACTGCCAATGCTGCTAATAATCGTGCGCAAGCGGCTGCAGAAGCTGAACAGCAAAAGTTAGCAGAACAAGAAAAATTAGAACAAGCTCGACTGGCCAGGCAGGCTGCTAGACAAGCAGTGGCCAAAGGTAACCCTCCAGTTAGTAACACACAAATTCCAGCCAGTGGTTTAGCAGCCGCAATGGCTCGGGCAGCTCAAATTAAGGATGAAGAATGATTAAAACAGCATACGGACCATACCAACTCAAGCGTGAACAACTTCGCGCACTCAACGACAGTGTGATCGTTGGAGATATGACTTTCGACCACCGAATCAGTCAAGGCGGTTTGATCCTGCTCAACGACAATGGCAAAAGCTCGGGCATACGACCACGCTGGGGTCGAGTGTACGCAGTGGGACCCAAACAAACGGACATTCGAGTAGGCACCTGGGTTTGTGTGGCACATGGTCGTTGGACCAGGGGAATCGAAATTGAAGATGAAAACGGCAAACAAACATTGCGTAGAGTTGATCCAAAAGACATTTTGTTGGAATCTGATGATGAACCAATGGACGAAACATTCTCAGCTGCTATTCACGTGGAAGCCAAACCTGACTGGATGCAGCACAATTGATAATCAATTGGAACGTTGAAAACATCATTTCTGAAATTCAGAAGTGTTATTGGGCCACAACTGATCCTAAAATGGACGGTTTTACCACTTGGCGTTGCAAACAAGATCTGTATCGTGTACAATTTGCACTAGAAGACATGCTGAAAAAATGCCCAATCTATGCTCCCGAACAGGAGTGGTTGGCACAACAACAACTGGAACGAGATCAACAACAAGTGTGGCAGGCACTCAATAAAAAATGATATTCAATCACATCAAACAACTCAAAGCCGAAGGTAAAAAAATTGGCATCACTTTCTCAACTTTTGACATGTTACATGCTGGACACATTGCCATGCTGAGTGAAGCAAAAAATCACTGTGATTACCTCATTGCGGGCCTGCAGACTGATCCCACCATCGACCGTCCAGATACCAAGAATCACCCTATACAAAGTGTGGTGGAACGCCAGATACAGTTGGCGGCGTGTCGCTACGTTGATGAAGTTGTGGTGTATCAAACTGAACAAGATCTCCGTGACCTGTTGTTAATTCTTCCATTGGATGTGCGTGTGTTAGGAGTAGAATATGCCGACAAAGACTTTTCGGGCCGTGACGAATGTTATGATCGTGGTATTGAAATTGTTTACAACGATCGAGATCATTCATTCTCAAGCTCAAGCCTGCGCAAGCGTGTGGTGGCAGCCGAAACAGAAAAAGTATTGTTACAAAAGGTGTTAAATTAAACTATGAAAAACTTATGGACTGAAGTTTATAGACCATCGGATCTTGATGGATATGTATTTCGAGATCAAGCACAAAAAGAACAAGTGGCCAATTGGATCAGTTCTGGATCTATACCACACTTGTTGTTTTCGGGTGCACCGGGTGTGGGCAAAACCACACTGGCCAAAATACTGATAAAGCAGTTGAATGTAAACGAATATGATGTGTTGGAAATCAACGCATCCAGAGAAAACTCTGTAGATACCATCCGTGACAAAATCACAGGATTTGTGCAGACCATGCCGTTTGGCAGTTTCAAAGTTGTGCTGTTAGACGAAGCAGATTACATCAGTCCCAATGGCCAGGCTGCCTTGCGTGGTGTGATGGAAACGTATTCTTCCACAGCAAGATTTATTCTTACCTGCAACTATCCCACTCGTGTTATTCCAGCACTGCACAGCAGATGCCAGGGTTTTCATATTGATAGAATTGATATTACTGAATTCACAGCAAGAATAGCCACTGTGCTGGTAACTGAATCAGTTGAGTTCGATCTTGACACACTAGACAGTTATGTCAAAGCCACTTATCCAGACTTGAGAAAATGTCTAAACATGTGTCAAATGAACAGCCAGACCAATGTGTTGTTGCCGCCTGTTGGCAACGAAGGCGGACTGCAAGATTGGAAATTGGAAGCTGTAAACTTGTTCAAGAACGGCAAAGTACGCGACGCCAGAACACTCATATGCAAGAGTGCAAGACCAGAGGAAATGGAAGAAGTGTTTAGATGGCTGTACGACAATCTTGATCTTTGGTCCGCTGATCAACACAAGCAAGATCAAGCCATTGTGATCATACGCAATGGGTATGTTAACATACCAATGGTTGCTGATCAGGAAATCAACCTGAGTGCTACACTAATTGAACTCAGCAATATTGCTTGAACAATTGATTGTGGTTGATTATCAGGAAGGGGCCGGAGGAGAGTTTCTAGCCAATTGGTTGTCAGCACATTTTGGACAAAAGTTAAATTATGATCAGCAAACCGATCCAAACTATTTACAAAAGTGGTTGAATTCACACAGTTTAATAAAAGATGATTGGAAGGAAAATTTTAACAATTATCTATTATCTTTTAATAAAGAATGCAACAAACACAATGTACACCGTATTGCTGTTCCATACCATTTGTACAAATATCCGGAACATATGGATATAATAAAAAAAATTAACCAGGCAAGGTTTGTACGTATTAATTGCGCAGGATACGAAGCACATGTGAACAATGATTTTCAACGTAAAATTATAGATTGGTTATTAGGCCCAAAAGATTTTGCAGTAGTTAAGTTTTTATTGACCAATAAATCTCAAGAACATGTAAACTATTGTTTGGAGTTATTCAAAAATAAAAAACTTACATATGGTAAACTTTTATCTGTACATTATCCCAGTGGCATCAAAAAACACACACCCAGTGACGATGTAGAAATAATGTATGAAGATTTTTTTATTAACTTTGATCGAACGTCGGCTGCTTATCAAACCCTATGTAATCAATTACAGTTGAGTCCAAACCCTCAACTGCTTGATGCCCTAATTGACCGTAACAAAAAAAACCTGCAACACTTGCAAATCATTTAAGTACACCATGAGATATCTAATCTTAACCTATTACAAAAAACCCTCAGGTCAAATCGACGAAGTGATGGCTGTGGCCAAAAACTTAAAAACAAGAGACCATGCTACTGCCAATGTTATACTTGACTTTAAAACACTATCTGTAGTAAAATGCAGCATGGGCGGAGTGAATGTGCCCAGAGACTTTGACAGAATTGTAGAATACTATATGGAACACTACCAATCTGCCATTACTAGATTGTTTAAAGAAAACGGATATGATGTTGAATACACCAAAAAAGACGCAGAAACACAACCCGCACAAACTGATCCTAGTTGATGCTGATGGCGTGTTATTAGACTGGGAATGGGCATTCTCAGTTTGGATGGAAGAACACGGCTTTGTTAAAACTGAAGGCAGTCAGTTTATATATGATATAGGCAAACGCTACGGGATTGATCACGAACAAGGCCGCAAATTAATTAAGATTTTTAACGAATCGGCTGCGATTGGGTTCTTGCCGCCCTTGAGAGATGCCATGTACTATGTGAAACGCCTGCATGAAGAACATGGTTATGTGTTTCACTGCATTACCAGTTTGAGTCTTGACACCAATGCTGGCAAATTACGAGAAATGAATCTGCGTAAATTGTTTGGAAAAACAGCGTTTGAACGGATTGTTTGTTTGGAAACTGGTGCCGACAAGAACGAAGCACTAGAGCCTTATCGTGACTCAGGATGCTATTGGTTAGAAGACAAACCGGAAAATGCAGAAGTTGGACACGAATTAGGGTTACGTAGCATCCTAGTGGAGCACGGTCATAATATGAATCATGTCAACGAACAAATTCCGGTTGTCAAAAATTGGCGGGAAATTTACGAAATTATCACCTCCTAAACTGCGTAAAGTTTCAACACTGACCCAATGATGCTGTGGCGTTGAATATCGCGGCCTTCTAAAGCACACACAGCAATACCTTCAACAGGCGAGGCCTGTAATCGTTCACACAAGTCCATCAGGCCGTTGTCGCCTTGATTGCGATCAGCTTGCTCGATATCGCCTGTGATTACAATCTTACTACCAGAACCTATGCGGGTCATCAGCATCTTGACCTGGGCCGGAGTTGCATTTTGCATTTCGTCGGCTATAATCCATGAGTTTTTAAAGGTGCGGCCACGCATGTATGCCAGAGGCGAGATTTCCACAACCTGATCTTCTATCATGGCCAAGATGTCTGCTGGGCGATAATACTCTCGCATGACGTCCAACAGCGGTCTGGTCCACGGTTCCATTTTGGCAACCAAATTGCCCGGGAGGAAACCATGACTTTCTCCCTCTACTCCCACTGCTGGGCGAGTCATTACTATTCGATCGCATGCTCCTTCTCTAAGTGCTCGAATTGCTGCCAGCATGGCTAGATAAGTTTTACCTGTGCCAGCGGGGCCTACAGTAGCCACAATTGGCGAAGCATCATCTTGCAATGCCAATATCAGGCGCTCTTGATTTCGTGTTCGAGGGATCAAGTTTACCGGTCTTGGCTTGGCTCGTTGTGGTGCCTGATTAAAGCTAATTGTGTTTTCTACTTGCATACGTTTTTGTGCCTTTTGGGCTCGATTTCTACTCAAAGTATTTTGCTCCTTTTTGTCCTAGTGTTGGACAAAGATATTTACGGTAGAGATTTTGACAAGATATGTGGACTGATTTGGCCAGGTTCAGTTAATAAATACTGACCTGGCGGCAGTTGTAGAACTACAAAATACCATATTTGTGTATGCAGTTTGAAACGGTAAATACATCAAAAGGGCTGTTTTGTTGTGATTAAAAAACCTACTACTGTTGATTCTCTGTATCCATCCAGTCCCACACAGCCCACCACATTAAAATCAACACCCACAGCAGGTGTTCCAGATGTGGGCGCCAGTACTGCAAAAACAACCACATTAAAATCAGCTCCGTCGTCAGGGGTGTCGGGATTTGTTGTACCGACTACAAAGTCCACTGTTGTTCGAACCAGCCCCACAGCAGGCGTGCCTGAATTTGCTACCAGCACTGCACAACCAACTGCATTAAAATCCACACCCATAGTAGGTGTACCTGAATTTACAGAAACTGCTGCCGAAACTGGCACAATAAAATTGGCACCAACTACAGGTGTGTCTGAATTTACAGCAGTCACAGCCGAAACTGGCACAGTAAAAACCAGCCCAGACAGTGCAGAGTCCAATTACAATGCTGCCGACACTCAGTCCGTTAGATTGATATTGTCACCAGACGAACCTGCCAATACTGCTAATGCTGCAACTGCTACTGTTACCGAAACTGTGACCGGTGGTGGAGGTGGCGGTACTGTTTCCTACTATGCAGTGGGTGCAGAGGGCTTGCAACTGTTGGAACAAAAAGGCCGCATTTTTGCAGGTGCCAATGTCAATCTCACAATAGAAGAACAGCAGTACATCAGTCAGTACAAGACCATAACTGGTGCCAACGTTGGTGGTACAAACACACAAGTTCAGTTCAATTTCAATGGTGAATTTGCTGGGTCTCCGGGGCTGACATTTGACAAAACAAACAACGATTTAGAAGTTAGTGGTAATGTGGTTGCTGGTGAGTTTTTTGTTGGTGATGGCAGCTTGCTGACTGGAATTAGCTCATTTGGTAATCTAATTTCTAGTGGCAACAGTTATGCCAATGTGGTTGCGCCCAATGGCAATGTGGTAATTGGTGCAAATGGAGAAACTTGGATATTTGATACCACTGGCAATTTGACTGCACCTGGGACCATTTCAGCAGCTGAACAAGTTATTGCATCTGGTGAGATACAATCTGGCACAGGATTCAGCACAGGCGGATATTTGAGTGTGAATGGGGAAACTGATTTACATGATACCACAGTTACCGGTGATTTGTCAGTCACCGGCAATATAACAGGAAATATCACACTCACAAATGTCATGCAAGACCGTGGGTCAGATTCCAACAACTGGAACGAGATACAGCAAATGGGCACTTACACGGTAAATAGAACAAGTTGGGCAGGAACTGTTGGCACACCATTGGACAGCCAGGTTTTTGTGGGATTATTAGAAGTTTTAAACAGTACCAGTACTGCAATTTCTCAGGTGTTTTATCCAGGAACAATAGATATAACAAATGCAAAAATACAATGGGGTCGTTCGTATTGGTCAAATGTCTGGACCCCTTGGATCAAGATATTATCCGGGGATCAAACAGTGTCGGGTGGTGAGTTTTAGAAAATAGGAAAATAGAATGTCAAATACAATTTTAATCAAGCGTTCGGGCACAGCCAATTCAGTACCAAGTGCTGGCAATTTAGCACTGGGCGAATTGGCCATCAACTACACTGATGGTAATTTATTCTACAAAGATGCAGGTGGAACAGTTCAAACCATTGCCAGCAAACAATTGCTAAGTGTTTCAGGCAATATCACCGGCGGTAATATCTTAACTGGCGGACAAGTTTCAGCAGTTGGCAATATTACTGGCGGCAACATTCTTGGTGGTGCTAACGTCAATGCCACCACACATACAGGTACTACAGTTTCAGTAACTGGTAACATAACTGGTAGCTATTTTATTGGTAATGGTTCGCAACTGACTGGCATTGCCACTGGAACTCCTACACAGATAGCCAGCGGTACCAGTAACGTTGTGATTGTGAGTTCAGGTGGCAATGTGGCAGTTGGTGTGGGCGGAACAGGTAACGTTGTGGTGTTTGCAAGTACTGGTGAATATGTAACAGGCGTGATTAGTGCAAGTGGCAATGTTACTGGCGGCAATATCCTAACTGGTGGATTAATTTCTGCCACTTCGACAATTACATCAGCTACCGATATCACTGGCGGCAATTTGATATCAGGTGGATTGATCACAGCAACTGGCAACGTTGATGCTGGTAATTTAAGAACTGGTGGACTTGTTAGTGCCACAGGCAACATTACTGGTGGTAATCTCTCAACTGGTGGAATAATCTGTGCCACTGGTAACATTGCCACATCGGCCAATATTTCAGGTCAAAACTTAATCATATCTCAATTGATATCTGTTACAGGCAACATCAATGGTGGCAATTTAAGAACCGGTGGAGTGGTATCAGCAACAGGTAACGTGTTTGCTGGCAATATAACTGGAGCAACAACTGGCAATATCACTGGTGGTAATTTGCTGTTGGGCGGCATCCTTGGATTGATGTCAACTGTGGGCAATATTGTTGGAGCCAACTTATCAGCTGGGGCAACTGGATTGATCACAGCAGGCGGTAACATTACTGGTGGTAATATAATCACTGGCGGAGTGATCACAGCAACCGGTAATATTACTGGTAGTTACATCATTGGCAATGGATCACAACTGACAGACATTACTGCGTCTGTATCAAACATCAACAGTGGAAACTCAAACGTTACAGTAGTCAGCTCAGGCGGCAATGTATCAGTCGGAGTAGGGGGTACCAGTAACGTTGTGGTGTTTGCTACCACAGGTGAATACATCACTGGGGTGTTAAGTGCAAGTGGCAACATCACTGGTGCCAATTTATTAATCAACAATGATGCCACCATTACAGGCAATTTGGTTGTAAACGGCAATACTACATTTATCAATTCTAACGCCGTCACAACCAATGATAAGTCTATCACATTGGCTAATAATCAATCAACTGCGGCCAATGTTGATGGGTCGGGTATTGACATTGGTGGCACAACTATTGCCTACTGGAGATTCAACAATGCTACCACTAGTTGGCAAAGCAACATTGGACTAACTCCTGCTGCAAACGCCACACTTGCGTTAGGTGGCGCCAGTAACTACTGGGGTGCTGCATACATCAACTCCATGAACATTGCCACTACATCAACCATTGCGGGCAATGTCACTGGTGGTAATATTCTAACAGGTGGATTGATTTCCGCAACTGCCAACGTTACTGGTGGTAATATTCTAACTGGTGGATTGATTTCCGCAACTGCCAACGTTACTGGTGGTAATATTCTAACTGGTGGATTGTTATCGGCCACTAGCACTATCACATCAGCAGCCAACGTTACTGGTGGTAATATTCTAACTGGTGGATTGGTATCGGCCACAGCCAACGTTACTGGTGGTAATATTCTAACTGGTGGATTGTTATCGGCCACTAGCACTATCACATCAGCAGCCAACGTTACTGGTGGTAATATTCTAACTGGTGGATTGGTATCGGCCACAGCCAACGTTACTGGTGGTAATATTCTAACTGGTGGATTGTTATCGGCAACTGGTAACATTACTGGTAACAATATTTTCCAAGGTGCAAACCAGGTGTTAGACTCGGCATCTACTGTGGACGGTGGAACTTACTAATAGTAAATATGATCAATGCCAAATACAGTACAGCTCAAACGATCAAGCACAGCTAATTCAGTACCCTCTGCTGGAAATCTGGTGGCTGGTGAATTGGCCATCAACTATACTGATGGCAATTTATTCTACAAAAACGCCAGCAACGTTGTTACAGTTATTGCCAGCAACAAATTTTCAAGTGTGACTGGCAACGTTGATGCTGGCAACATAAGAACAACAGGATTGATCTCTGCAACTGGTAACATCACTGGTGGTAATGTTATAGCAGGCGTAGGTAGCGGCGGCAGTATTACAGGCGCCGTTTTGATCAGTGCTAGTGGCAACATTATTGGTGGGGCTTTGTTAACTGCTGGTATAACAAGTGCCACTGGCAATATTCAAGGCGGTAACGTGCTAACCGGTGGCGTGATTTCAGCAACTGGTAATGGGGTGATTGCTGGCCGACAGCTCACAGTTGGAGCAGCCTACACTACTTTTGCAGCCGCTGGCCGCGGTATAGTAGCAATCAATGGTACTACCGCCCTCTTAGAATTTGCTAGTGGCACTGCAAATTATGGATATTTGTATCATAGCGGCAGTGCTGGTAACCTGAGTTTGTGGAATACTCAGAATGGGTATGTTTCAATTGCAACCAACAATACTGAAAGGCTTAATATCAGTAGTACAGGTGTTGTTAGTGCCACTGCCAACGTGATTGGTGGGAATTTACTAACTGGCGGATTGATTTCAGCTACATCAACTATAACTTCAGCAGCCAATATTACAGGCGGAAATATCCTAACAGGTGGATTGATATCAGCAACAGGTAACATTACTGGTGGCAATTTGGCCACAGGTGGTACAGCAAGCGCAGGTGGAAATATTACAGGTGGCAATTTATTAGCTACAGGAACTGCGGCAACAGATACCACTGGTCTGACTTTGTCCGGTACAACGACAGGGTACAACCGCATAGCTATAACAAATACCTCTGCCAGTCTGTATGCGGGGATTACTAGCTCAACCAATGGTGGTGGCCCAACGGGTACAACAACAAACGATGGTTATGTTTTTACAAACAACGCAACAGGATTAGCACTAGGAGTCAACGGCTCAATGATCGGACGGTTCTCCTCTACTGGCCTTGCAGTCACTGGAACTCTAAGTGCAACAGGAGTAGTTTCTGGACAAAACTTCAGTAGCGGTAATGCCGGGTTTTCAGTAGGCCCAGCAGCAGACAGTTACCAAACAGGAATTCAAATATTTGGATCAGGTGGCGGAGGCAGTGCTTACAAAGTTTTCACGCTTGCAAACAATACTACTGTAACTACAGTATCCACCACTGGACTTGCAGTCACTGGAATAATAAGTGCAAGTGGCAACATTACAGGTGGCAATGTGAGTGTCGGAACATCAAGTCCGTCGTATAGATTTCAAGTTTATAATAATACTGATGGCTTTATATCAAGGTTTACCGGTGGCACCGCAAGTAATGTGAATATTGGAGTTTTTGGTTCTACAGGTAGCAGTTTTGGAAGTATAGGTACAGAAAGCAATCATCAATTTAGAATATTCACCAATGGTGTAGATCGTGCAATCATTGATACCGGCGGTAATTTAAGTGTCACTGGTGACGTGATTGGATATGCCAGTTCTGATAAAAAATTCAAAACCAACATTAGGCCCATACCCAATGCACTGTCAGCAGTGGAACACATCGGCGGAAAATTGTTTGATTGGACTGACGAGTACATGGAATCAGTGGGCCATGCAGACGGCTATTTCCGACAAAAAGAAGATTTTGGTATTGTTGCACAAGATGTCCAGAAGGTATTTCCATTGGCTGTTAGAACAAGACCTGATGGATCGCTTGCAGTAGATTATGTCAAATTGTCAGCACTTGCATTTGCATCTATTGCTGAATTGTCTGCCAAACTCAAAGATCTAGAAGGCAAGATAAATGACCTTACCAGTCGCACCTAATTCAATATCGTTCAGCCAAATCAACACAGAAATAGGCAATGCTGCTACCAGTCTGCGCAGTATAGGTGCATTGAGCAGTCGCACATTGGCAAATGTTTCATCAGGTACAATTGCATTGTCTAACTTTAGAGGTCAGACCGCGCTAAATGGTTCTACAGCAGTACTGGCAGCACCTAGTGCTGAATATATTAAAAATTTAACTGGAACCACAACCAATGGATTGTACTGGATCAAACCCGGAACCAATCCTACTGCATTCCAAGTGTATTGTGACATGAACACTGATGGAGGCGGCTGGATGTTGATTGCACGTTCAGACCCTAATACAGTTAACTATGGTGGTACCAATTGGGGATGGCAGGGCAATGCCATTGGTGCAGTAGGCACTTATACCGAAGCATTTCAAGCCGGGTGGTGGAATAAATGGCATAATTATGGTGCTACCTTTAGTTCATTGCTGTTTGGCAATCGCAGCAACATCAATAACAGTTCTTGGGGATCTTTTATCTATAAAATTTCCAACATCAATTACAGTTCTTTGCTTACGTCAGACACTCAACAGGGGTATACAAATTCAACTGTTCAATCTGATCTTGGTGTGTACGGTTCAACTAGTTTTCCGGGCATGCAGAACCAAGTGGGATATCCAGCCTCTGGAACAACCAGCAACTTTTACTACATGCGTGACTGTTGCGGATTTGCTGGCTACGGTGGCTATGCCACATACATGAACACAACCTACTGTGGAAGCGATAGTGTTGTGTACTATAGTGGTCCTTGGTGCGGTGGCTCATCACAAGATGGCAGTGGTAACTTTTTAAGTGGCACCTATGTCACTGCCGGCGGAAACAGGTATGGCGGCACAAATCAATACATGATCATGGTGAAGTAATGGAAATAGCAATTAAAATTCAAACAACAACAGAAATGATCAACACCACAGGCACAGTTGATTTTACATTTATAGAGTTACCGTACGGCGCCAAAGGCTATAGATTTGACGGTACTAGCATGGCCACAGAAGAAAATTTACTGGCATACTGGCAATTTGTGGATGAAATCTTCAATGCTGCCAACATACAAACCAGTGACTATGTGAGCTTGATCAATATCATTGCAGATGGTATTATATACGGAATAATAGAATGCCAATAACACTATCAGGAGTCACAATGACAGGTGGTGTGTCCGTGATTGTTCCTGCTCTCTCTGTTGAATACATTGTGATAGCTGGAGGTGGTTCAAGCAGTATTGGCGCCAGTGTCAACGATTCGGGTGGTGGTGGTGCAGGTGGATACAGGTCAAGTGTCAGTGATGAATCATCAGGTGGTGGGTCTGTTGCAGAATTGCCATTGGCTTTAGTGCCAGGAACGCCTTATACTGTTACCGTGGGTGCTGGTGCAGCGGCCGCCAATGTCACTGCTGCGGCGTTGGGATCCTCTTCGACGTTTAGTACCATTACTTCCATAGGTGGAGGTGCCAGTGCTATTAACGGCACAAGTGCTACCAATCAAAACGGTGGGTCAGGTGGCGGGTGTGGCACAGTTTCTAGTACAGGCACAGCTGGTCAAGGATATGCTGGTGGAGTGTATGTAGCCGAAGGCGGCGGTGGCGGAGGCGCTGGCGGAGCAGGTGTAGGCAATGCTGGTACAACAACTTGGCTGTCTGGTGCTAGTTCAAGCGGTGGTATTGGCGTGATATCCGCAGTAACACAATTGTTTACAGGAACCGCAAATATTGCCAGCTCAACCACTCTAACAGTTACTGCGGTCTCAACAGGTACTATCAATATAGGCACACAAGTCACAGGAACAAATATACCAGCAGGAGCTCACATTGTTGCACTGGGCACAGGCACAGGCGGCACTGGGACATATATCATGAATGCAGCCGCTAGTGCAACTGCTACTGGAGTGGCGATTACCAGTTTGGGTGTATACCGTGCAGGTGGTGGTGGTGCTGGCAACGATATTGGAGACCGTTTAGGTGGTCCCGGTGGTGGTGGCACAGGTGCTACCTTACCAGCAGGAGCAACCAATGGTGCTGTAAATACAGGCGGTGGTGCAGGTGGCAGCGGTTCGGCCATTACCGGCTTGAACGGCGGTTCAGGCATTGTTATTCTTCGATACTCTTCAGATCGCACTATCACTCTAGGTGCTGGCCTAACAGGAACAACATCAACTATAGGGGCTAATAAAGTCACAGTAATCACAGCAGGAACAGATACAGTAACTTGGAATTAACACCATGGCACATTATGCTTTTTTAGACGAAAACAATTGTGTTACCGAAGTAATTGTAGGTAAACACGAATGGGAAGACAACATTGACTGGGAACAGTATTACGGAAACTTTCGCGGCCAACGCTGTGTGAGAACATCCTACAATGGAAATATCCGGGGCAAGTACGCAGGCATTGGCGATTATTACGACGAGCAACTGGACCAGTTTATCTCGCGCAATTGAACTGTTGTTATATACGGAATTATTGAATGACACCACAATTGACTACCCCACCAGCTGTATTGCCAGCGGATACTGCTCAATCACAGTCTCGAATGGCAATTTGTCAGTCTTGTGACAATTTGAACAAAATGAAATTCTGCAGTTTGTGTGGATGTTTTATGCCGGTAAAAACCAAATTGTCTTCACAGACTTGCCCGGACAACAAGTGGTAAATTACAAACCAGCTGACGGTAAATACAATATGGGTATAATTGGGAGATTATAATGGCCTTTCCGACATCGCCGACTAACGGCCAACAAGCAAACATAAATGGTATAACTTATACCTACAGTACTGCGTTGACCGCTTGGACCGTGAGCACGTCTGTCAGCAACTCGTTTGTGAGCATCAGCGTGAGTGGAAATGTCAACAGTGGAAATGTGTCAGCAACAGGCAATATAACTGGAACTTACTTTATTGGTAATGGATCACTGCTGACTGGTATATCCGGTGGAGGTGGTGGCGGAGCAAACATTGCCAATGGCACATCAAATGTCACAGTTGTGAGTTCTGGTGGCAATGTCGCCGTTGGTGTGGGCGGAACTTCAAATGTGGCTGTGTTTGCCACTACAGGCGAATATGTCACTGGGTTGATTAGTGCAAGTGGCAATGTAACCGGTGGTAACATCAGAACAGCTGGATTGATCTCAGCAACATCAACAATTACATCAGCAGCCAACATCACCGGTGGTAATGTGTTAACAGGTGGGGTGATCTCTGCAAATGGTAACCTTAATGCCGGCAATTTGACCACCGGCGGTAAACTCAATATTACTGGCACAGTGATTGGAAATTTAATTCCTGATGCAAATTTAATTTATGATTTAGGCACTCCTACTGCTCGATGGAGAGAGTTGTATTTGTCCGGAAACAGTTTAACACTTGGAACTCAAACAATAACGTCGACTGCAACAGGAGTTAGTGTTGGTAATAATGTATCAACAGGAACAGTTTCAGCAACCGGTAATATTATTGGTGGTAACATCCTAACAGGTGGATTGATATCGGCAACTGGGTCTATTACTTCTGCAAGTAACATCAGCTTGTCTGGTAATATTATTGACACGGGCGCACTCTGGATCAACACCAGTGCCAATGGAAATATCACGCTAAACGCAAATGGAACAGGACAAGTCAATGTACCAGTGGCTCTCAGTGCTACTGGTAACGTAACTGGCGGCAATTTTCTCACAAGTGGATTGATATCTGCTACTGCCAATGTCACAGCCAACAATGGCATGTTTACCACGATTGTAAACACAGCCAGTTTTACTGGTGGCATTGTGAGTGTAACCGGTAACGTTACTGCCAACAATGGCATGTTTACCACAATTGTAAACACAGCCAGTTTTACTGGTGGCATTGTGAGTGTAACTGCTAATGTAACTAGCGGCAATTTAATTAGTGCTGGAAAAATCAGTGCTGGTGGCAATGTAGACATTAGCACAAACTACTATATTGGTAATGGCTCACTGTTAACTGGCATTGTTTCAACATATGGCAATGCCAATGTTGTAGCCAACTTGGCTGCATTAGGAAGCAACCCAGTTAGTACCACAGGTAATGTAACTGCTGGTTATTTCATTGGTAATGGTAGTCAATTAACTGGTATCACATCAACATATGGCAATGCTAACGTGGTTGCCAATCTGGCTGCACTGGGCTCTAACCCAGTATCAACCACTGGCAACGTAACTGCTGGGTATTTCATCGGCAATGGATCACAACTGACTGGACTTGCTGCCACATACGGCAATGCCAATGTTGTGGCCAATCTGGCTGCATTAGGAAGCAACCCAGTATCGACCACTGGTAATATTTCTGGGAACTATTTTATTGGTAATGGTAGTCAACTTACTGGTATAACATCAACTTACGGTAACTCAAACGTTGTAGCCAACTTGGCTGCATTAGGGAGTAACCCAGTATCGACCACTGGTAACGTAACTGGTGGTTATTTTGTCGGCAATGGATCACAATTAACTGGTATTACTGCCGCATCAACATACGGTAATGCCAATGTTGTGGCCAATTTGGCTGCACTGGGAAGTAATCCAGTATCGACCACAGGTAATGTGTCTGCTAACAATGGCATGTTTACTACGATTGTTAATACAGCCAGCTATACAGGTGGTATTGTATCAGTCACTGGCAATATCACTGGTAGTTACATATTTGGCAATGGATCACAATTGACTGGTATTGCTGCAAGTTATGGCAATGCTAATGTTGTGGCCAATTTGGCTGCATTGGGATCAAACCCAGTATCAACTACTGGTAACATAACCGGAAACTACTTTATTGGTAATGGATCACAACTAACCGGTATCACATCAACATATGGCAATACCAATGTAGTTGCTAATTTGGCTGCATTGGGATCAAATCCAGTATCAACTACAGGCAATATCACAGGCAGTTACATATTTGGCAATGGTTCACAGCTGACAGGTATTGTGTCAACATATGGCAATGCCAATGTTGTGGCTAATTTGGCTGCATTAGGCACTAACCCAGTATCGACTACAGGCAACATAACTGCCGGCAATGTTAATGCCGGTAACATTACAATTGCCGTAGACTTGATTAGTAGTTTAGGTGCAACACTCACAATTGACCCAGCAACAGTTGGAAATGCTGGTTTAGTTGTTATCAATGGTAATTTACAAGTTAACGGTACAACAACTACCATTAACTCCAACGTG
>Ga0214921_10005321_pt1 | contig 18259 bp, 15 predicted proteins | sample LL1505_MetaG_FD_177992 | JGI IMG/M metagenome (GOLD analysis project Ga0214921, IMG submission 177992) | Freshwater microbial communities from Lake Lanier, Atlanta, Georgia, United States - LL-1505 | ecosystem: Environmental > Aquatic > Freshwater > Lake | place: USA: Georgia | collected... | reverse complement strand
AGTAGGTAACGAAAAAATTGCAGGGGCAGATAATTGTCTGTTTTTTGCCAACATTCTTTGTTTAAATTCTTCCACTGTAATTTTTTCGTTACCTACTTCTAGCAAATTACCTACAATTAGCCTTACCATGCCTCTCAAAAATCGGTTGGCTGTAATATCAAATATAAATTTTCCCTCTTCGTTTTTGTGCCAAATAGCTTTTTGAATATCGCATCTTGTGTGCAAAGTGTCATCACTTACTTTGCTAAAGGTTTCAAAATCATCATGTTGTAAAAGAAGTTTTGCTGCCTCATTCATCAAGGCTATGTCTGGTGTTTTTCTTAGCGTAGTTACTAATTCTCTCCAAAACGGATTGGGGAAATCACTTGCTTCGTAGCGGTAACTTCTGTTGATGGCGTCAAATCTTGCACTTGCTTCTGAATTTTGTGCTTTAAATAATTTTAAAGGCACAATTTCATAGGGCATTAGGGCATTTATTTTTTTAATGTGGGTAAATGAGGTTAATTCTATTTGAGTATCAAAATGTACAAATTGATTTCTGGCATGCACTCCTGTATCTGTTCGGCCACTTCCTATGCTTTCTATTTCGTGTTTTAGGATGGTTTCTAAGGCTTTATCTACAAAATCTTGAATTGTAGCTGCATTTTGTTGTTTTTGCCATCCATGAAAATGTGTGCCTTTGTATGCAAGTTGTAAAAAATAGCGCATGGATTGACTAAGATGTTTGTAATTTGTTGAAATCTAGATTTTTATATCCGATGGTTTTAGTTTGTGATTAAGTTCAAACTTAAACTTTTTTGAAAATAAAAATTTTCTCACTTTTACATCACCTGCTAATTTTAAGTCAAGGCTTTGTCCCATAAATATTTGTGGTAAATAATTGCTAATAGTGCTGTAAGGTAGAGTTACTGTAACTTTGCCTGTAGAAGTTGTGTTGGCTTTCAAATAAGCATTATCATCTAAAATGATATTGCCTACTTTGTTTCCATTAATGGTGGCATCTACTCCTGCATCTGCAATTGTAAAGCCTATGCTATTGGGATTGAATACTTTAAATGATATATCTACAGAAATATTATTTCCACTAACTTGATTTACCTTCACATTTTCCACTCCTTGAAAAGTAGGATTTTGCAAGGTCATACAACTTGAAAACGCAATTAAAAATAGTGAGATGGCTACTATTTGCTGTTTAATATTCATATAATTTTATTTATTAACAAAGTACTAAATAAAATTACTTAAATCCAAGTTTTAATTTTAAAGCACAACAACCTGACAAATTTATATTAATTTGTCAGGTTGTCCTGATGTTTTTGTTTAAATATATCAGGTAGCTTCGATGTATTTTAATTAATTTGTAAGGTTAACCTTCTGTTTTTATTATAACTTGTTTGGTTAACCTTATATTTTTGGCTAAATTTGTCGGGTTAATAATTTGAAAGATGGAAAAATTAACAAGATATTTAATAAATCTCATAAGTCCTTGGTTGTTTAAGGGCAAAGTAATTATTATTTTAGGGGCGAGACAAGTGGGTAAAACTACTGTTTCAAAGGCACTTATAAATAATGTGGGCGATGGCTTGTATGTAAATTGTGAACGACCAGTGGTGAAAGAATTGCTTGAGCAAATGAATGTGGAAAATATTATGTCATTTGTAGGAAAAGCAAAATTAGTGGTATTTGATGAGGCTCAAAAAATCAGCAACATTGGAGCTGTATTAAAATTGTTGGTAGATACTTATCCTGAAATTCAATGGATTGCAACGGGTTCTAGTAGTTTTGATTTGTCGAATCAAGTAAATGAGCCACTTACTGGGCGAAATAAAAAGTTTTTAATGTTTCCACTTTGGCTAGGAGAGTTGGAGGAGGCTGAAAATAGATTGGTTTTGAATGAAAAATTAGAAAGTATTTTAAGATTTGGTTTATATCCTGATATTTATTTAAGACCAGAAAATGAAAAATTGCCATTGCTTGAAGAGTTGGCAGGTGATTATTTGTACAGGGATGTGCTTGAATTACAGACAATTAAAAACTCTTCTTTGTTGCGTAATCTGCTGAAGGCTTTGGCTTTGCAACTTGGTAGCGAAGTGTCTTTAAGAGAATTGTCGGTTTTGCTAGGGGTGTCAATAGAAACTATTCAGCGGTATTTGCTTTTGCTAGAGCAGTCGTTTGTGATTTTTAAATTGGGCTCTTTTAGTAGAAATTTAAGGTCTGAATTGAACAAAAGCAACAAGTTTTATTTTTATGATTTAGGCATTAGAAATAGCCTTATCAATAATTTTAATCCTATGGCTTTAAGAACTGATCAAGGTGCTTTGTGGGAAAATTTTTGTATTGTGGAGCGAATGAAAATGCATGCAGCCAAAGGAAAAACGGTGAATATGTATTTTTGGAGAACCTACGACCAAAAAGAAATTGATTTAATAGAAGAATATGACGGAATTTTACACGCAATAGAATTCAAATGGAATCCAAAAAAGTATGTAACTGTGCCTAAATTATTTTCATCCAACTATCCAAATCATGATTTTACGCTCATTCATCCACAAAATTATTGGGAGTATTTAGTGTAAATTAAAGATTTGTTTTCACTAAATTCGCTTAAAAATAGTACGATTGAGTTTTTTTGAGAAAAAAATAGAATTTCTGAAGGGCGTTGGTCCACCAAGAGCTGCAGTGTTGCAAAAAGAGTTGGCAATATTTACTTTTGCCGACCTTTTGCAACATTATCCATTTAGGTATGAAGATCGTTCTACCATTCATTTGATAAAAAATATCAATGAAGAAATGCCATTTGCCCAAGTAAAAGCGAAGGTTGTGCAGCTTGATACTGTGGGAGATGGGCCTAAAAAGAGGCTTGTGGCAGTGGTGCAAGATAGCACTGGTGTAATGGAATTGGTTTGGTTTAGGGCTTCTATTAGGTTTGTGGAAAAAGCCTTGGAATATGGCAAAGAATATATTTTTTATGGCAAACCTACTTTGTTCAACTACACTTTAAACATGGCTCACCCAGAGTTTGAAACTCTTGAAGAAGCTGAAAATAAGGTGGGTGTGTTGCAACCTGTGTACAATAGCACTGAAAGTTTGCGCAATTTTGGCTTGGATAGTAAAGGGATTTATAAGTTGATAATCAATTTGTTGGATTTAGCTTTGCCTCATGTTACCGAAACATTGCCTCGTTATTTGCTTCAAGAACATCATTTATTAGCCAAAGCTGATGCAGTAAAAAATATTCACATACCCACTTCATTTGAAAAGTTAGATCAAGCAAAGTTTAGGCTTAAATTTGAAGAATTGTTTTATGTGCAATGGAGAATTTTGGGTCAAAAAACTAATCGACATCAAACTATTCCTGGTTATGTTTTTAAGTCTTTACCCCTTGTAAATCAGTTTTATAAAGAACAATTGCCTTTTGATTTGACCAATGCCCAGAAAAGAGTAATTCGTGAAATTTACCAAGATTTGACTAAAGGTAGGCAAATGAATCGCTTGGTGCAAGGCGATGTTGGGAGTGGTAAAACCATTGTGGCATTTATTTCTATGCTGATGGCGGTTGATAATCAAACGCAAGCCTGCTTAATGGCACCTACGGAAATACTTGCAGATCAGCATTTTGTAGGTTTGAAACCTTATGCAGAAGCTTTAGGTTTGAAAATAGCAAAACTTACTGGATCTACTAAAAAGAAAGAAAGAGAGAGTATTCATCAAGCTTTAATAGATGGGGAAATTCATTTTTTAGTGGGTACTCATGCTTTGCTAGAAGATGTAGTAAAGTTTAAAACGCTGGGATTGTGTGTGATAGATGAGCAACATAGGTTTGGTGTGGCACAACGTGCAAAGCTTTGGGCAAAAAATACCAACGGAATTCCTCCACATATTTTGGTGATGACTGCCACGCCCATTCCTCGTACTTTGGCTATGACTTTGTATGGCGATTTGGATGTTTCGGTGATTGATGAAATGCCAGCTGGTAGAAAACCAATTAAAACTGTGCATCGCTATGACTCTTCTCGTTTGGCCGTTTTTGGATTTATTCGTGAAGAAATTAGATCTGGTAGGCAAGTGTATGTGGTGTATCCATTAATTGAAGAAAATCTAAAACTTGATTTAAAAGATTTGATTGATGGCTACGAAAGTTTGAGCAGAGCTTTTCCTGAGTATCAACTAAGTATTGTGCATGGAAGAATGAAATCTGCGGATAAAGACTTTGAAATGCAGCGATTTATAAAAAAAGAAACCCAAATAATGGTTGCCACTACGGTGATTGAGGTGGGGGTAAATGTGCCCAATGCTTCTGTTATGTTAATTGAAAATGCGGAAAGATTTGGTTTGGCACAATTGCACCAGTTAAGAGGTAGGGTAGGGCGTGGCGCAGACCAATCATATTGTATATTGATGACAAACAGTAAGTTAAGTAAAGATAGCAGAACGAGAATTGACACCATGGTGAGGACTAATAATGGGTTTGAAATTGCAGATGTAGATTTAAAACTTAGAGGCCCAGGGGATTTGATGGGTACCAAACAAAGTGGCTTAATGGATTTGTTAATTACTGATTTGGCAAGTGATGGCGAAATTGTAAAACTTGCCAGGGAGTCAGCAGAAAAAATATTAGATACTGATTCACAATTGATTCAGCCACAACACGAGTGTATTAAAATTCAAATAGCTTCACAAAATAAAAACTCAAGTAATTGGGCTAGAATTAGTTGAGTTTTTATTTTTTTTAACTTTGAATTATTTTTTTAATAATGTTCCGTTTTTCTTTTTATCATTTATTATGGCTACCAAATCATCGGCATGGGCAATTCTTACAGCACCTACCCCAGAATTGATGGCATTAAAAGAATTATCTAGCTTAGGAATCATACCTTTAGAAATTATTCCTTCATTTTTTAAATCGGCATAAATTTCAGGTGTAATATCTTCAATTACAGAATTTTTGTCTTCAAAATCTCTAAGCACACCTTTTAGTTCAAAACAGTAAATTAATTCAACTTCATAATGTTTTGCCAAAGCTACTGCAATAGTACTTGCTACAGTATCTGCGTTGGTATTGAGCATGTTGCCTTTTTTGTCGTGCGTTAGCGGAGCCACAACTGGCGTAATACCAAAGCTTAATAAATGATGAAAAAAATCTGCATTTACAGTTTTTACATCTCCCACAAAACCGTAATCAACCTCTTTTACAGGTCTTTTGTCTGATAAAATAGCGTTTCCGTCTGCACCACTCAATCCAAGTGCATTGCAGTCATTGGCTTGCAAGCCCGCCACAATGTTTTTATTGATTAAGCCACCATAAACCATTGTAACCACGTCCAAAGTTTCTTTGTCGGTAATTCTACGACCTTCAACCATCTTAGCCTCAATGCCAAGCTTTTCCCCAATTGAAGTTGCAATTTTACCACCACCGTGAATTAGTATTTTATTGGCATTTAGTGATGCAAAATCTTTGATGAAATTTGCCAAAGCAGTAGGATTATCAATGATATTTCCTCCAACTTTTATAATGTATAGTTTTTCCATTTATATTTCAATAGTATTATTTTAGTAGAAAGGTAGATTTTAGCTATTTTTTCAGAATTTGAATAATAAGTTTTTATGTTTTCTTGTCAATCAATTTTATTTGTCTCTATTTCTGAGCCAATTAACTGTTGCAACTCTTCTTCAAATTCTTCAACTGTAGGTAGTTTGCTTTTTAAGTTTTGAGGTAATATTTTTTCTAAATTGAATTCGCTTACCCCAATTGGTTTGTTAATATCTTGTAAAGCATATTCAACTTCTAAATTATCTTTACCTCTACAAAGTAAAATTCCTATTGTTGGTTTATCGTCATCATTTTTTAAGGTTTTATCTACCAACGTAAGATAAAAATTAAGTTTGCCTGCAAATTCAGGTTCAAAATCTTTATTTTTTAATTCAATTACAACATAACATTTTAACACTACATGATAAAAAAGTAAATCAACAAAATATTCTTTTTCTCCTAAAACTAAACTGTATTGTCTCCCTATGAAAGCAAATCCTTTTCCTAATTCTAATAAAAAATGAGAAAGGTGTTGAACTAATTGATTCTCAATATCTAATTCCTTTGCTTTAGGTGCAATAGTAATAAAGTCTAAATGGTATGGATCTTTTAAGGTTTGTTCAACTAATTCAGATGTTGGGTCAGGTAATGTTGACTTGAAATTATTGATTGATTTGCCTACTCTATTATACAAATCGGTTTTAATTTGCAACGCCAATACATCGCTACTCCAACCATTCTCAACTGTTTTTGAAATATAAAAAAATGCTTCATTAATTGACTTTGATTTACTTATAATCAACACGTTGTGTCTCCATGGAATTTGTCCAACGCAGCGTTGGACAAATTCCAATTCAATCTTTTTAAATTGTCCAACGCTGCGTTGGACAATTACATCATCAAAATAAAAAGTATATAATTTGAGGCAATTGTATAAATTAGTTCTCGAAAAACCAGTTGATTCGGGGAATTCCTCTTTAAGGTCTTTTGCTAAGATATCAAGAACCTTATTTCCCCATGAAGTTTGTGAAAGTTTTTCTGAAATTTCCTTTCCTAAATCTAGATAAAACAAAGTAAGTTCAGCATTTGCAGCTAAAGCTACCTTCATCCGAGCCGTACGAATTTTTAATTTTATTTCATTTAGCCAGCCTTTATAAAGCGGAGTGTATTGTAAATCTTTACTCATAAAATGTAAAATGTTAAGAAATAATCAATTTAATACTGAAATTTTAAATCATATTTCCGCCAATTTTTATGATGTAGAGTTTTTCCATATTATTTTTTCCCCTTCAAAATCTCTAACAATACAGCCTGAGCCGACCAAACTCTGTTTTCTGCTTGTTTTAGTACAATTGAGTTTTCGCCGTCAAGTACTTCATCAGCAAGTTCAACTCCTCTTCTTACAGGTAAGCAATGCATTATTTTTGCCGAGTTGGTTATGGCAAGTTTGTCTTGTGTCAACATCCAATTGCTATCCATACACAAAACTTTTCCATAATCTTCATAGCTCGACCAGTTTTTAACATACACAAAATCAGCATCTTTTAAAGCTTCGTTTTGGTCATGTGTTATTTTTGCTCCGTTGGTGTATTTTGTATCAAGCTCATAACGTTTAGGATGAGTAATTACAAAATCAACATCGGCCTTGCACATCCATTCTGCAAATGAATTTGGAACTGCTTGCGGAATTGATTTAATATGTGGAGCCCAAGTTAACACTACTTTTGGTTTTCTATTTGTAAATGCTGGATTATGAGCAGTTAATTCATTTATTGTAACTAAATCAGCCAAAGATTGCAAAGGATGTAAAGTAGCACTTTCTAAACTTACAATTGGGCAATTGGCGTATTTGATAAACTTATTAAAGAAATCTTCGCTGTAGTCTTCTTGTTTATCTACTAATTTGGGAAATGCTCTCACCCCAATAATGTCGCAATAACTTCCCATTACAGCGGCAGCTTCTTTAATATGCTCAACGGTATTGTGGTTCATCACCACACCATCTTGCGTTTCTAGGGCCCAACCTTCTTTGTCCATGTTCATCACTATCACATTCATTCCCAAATTCATAGCTGCTTTTTGGGTACTGATTCTAGTTCTTAAACTTGGATTTAAAAATATTAAACCTATTATTTTATTCTCTCCTAATGATTTATTGGCAAAAGGAGCTTTTTTTAAATCAATAGCCGATTGCACTAAAGCATTAATATCAACTACGTCATTTACAGAGGTGAAATGTCTCATTTTTTTAGTGTTGAGTTTTTAGTGTTGAATGTTTAGTAAATTAATTTTTAAGCTTTTTTACAAAATGTTAGTGTTAAAATACTCAAAATTCAACACTCAACATTCATAACTTGTTGCACTATTTTTTCCGTGCGTTTTAGAAATAGCTTCTAATAAAATATCTAAGCTTGATTTTTGAACATTTAATGTAGGTAATATTCTCAAAACATTTTTGTTATAAGCATTTCCTACAAATATTTTATGATCCATTAAAAGCTTGTTTCTTAGGTTCTCAATTGGGAAATCAAATTCAACACCAATCATCAAACCTCTTCCTCTTACTTCTACTACATCTTGCAAACCTTTTAGATTTTCCATTAAATAATTGCCAGATTCAGTGGCTTTATTCATTAAATCCTCGTCTTTAATTACGTCTAAAACAGCAATGGCTGCTGCACAAGCCAAGTGATTCCCACCAAAAGTAGTACCCAACATGCCATATTTTGCCTTTAATTTAGGGGAAATAATAATTCCTCCAACAGGAAATCCATTTCCCATTCCTTTTGCCATTGAGTAAATATCAGCTTTAACACCTGAATAAGAATGAGCGAAAAATTTACCACTTCTTCCGTAACCACATTGTACAGAATCGGCTATAAGATAAGCTCCATGAGCATCACACAATTTGCGAATTGCCTGTAAAAACTCATCTGAGGCAATATTAATACCTCCAACTCCTTGAATACCTTCTATAATTACTGAAGAAACTTTATCTCCATAAATGGTAAAATGGTTTTCTAGTGCTTCTACATCATTGAACGGTAAAAAAACTACATTATCTGTCTCATTTACAGGAGCTATGATTGATTTATTGTCAGTTGCAGCCACGGCAAGTGAAGTTCTGCCATGAAATGAATGTGAAAAAGCCACAATTTGTTTTCTGCCATTGGCAAAAGAGGCTAGTTTAAGCGCATTTTCATTGGCTTCGGAACCAGAGTTACATAAAAATAATTGATAATCATCAAAACCAGAAACTTGACCTAGTTTGGTGGCAAGTTCTTCTTGAACTGAAATTTTTACTGAATTTGAATAAAAACCAATTTTATTCAATTGTTCGGTAATTTTTTTTACATAATGTGGGTGTGAATGCCCAATTGAGATTACGGCATGTCCGCCATACAAATCTAAATATTTATCTCCTTCTTTGTCCCAAAGCCACTCGCCTTGTGCTTTTACAGGTTCAATATCATTAATTGGGTAAACGTCAAATAATTTCATGTTTTAAAATAGAATGATTAACAGTAGATAAATATTTTAATTTGGTATAACAATACGATACTCACAAAGGTAAGTTTTCAAAAACAATCTTCAAAGAAAATAAAATTGAAATCACAACTACCTTATCTTAAGAAAAATTGAATTCCAAACTTTAACCCGATGGTAGAAAAATTGGTCCAATTTTTTAATAATTTCCTAGAAGAGTTTGGGTCTTGGTTCATGGTGCTATTCAATTCGTCAACAAACTCAAATTCTCGTTGAATAACATTTAATCTACTTACATATTCCTCGCCATCAATAGTATAGCTTGTCATGCTTGCATTTTTATATCGTTGACTTACATGGTTTAAGCAAAGTTCTATAAATACAAATCTATTGTAACCAGCATTTTTTTTCATTCCTATAGAGGCATTATAGCCCAATGGAAAACTCCCTTTTTCAGTAATTTTAATGGTTTCATTGTAAGGAATCCAATATCCATTACTTACAGAATCTCTTGATAATGAATAAAAACTTTTTGTAAAACCAGTTACCAGCCCCACTTTACCATACAAAATCCAGTTTTTGCTTGGGCTTTCAAATACAATGGAAGGGTTAAAGTTGATAAATTGAGAAGAGAAATTTTCTTTATATTCAATAGAATAAGTATTGAATACTTCTCCTGATTTTACAATTGTAGGATTACTAATTAGATAAGAACCAGCAAGTTCTATAGAAACCACCTCGTTTAATTTTTTTCCTATCGCCATTCCAAAATCAAATCCTTTTCCTAAAGAGATGTTTTTATAAGCCACAGAACCATAGTTTGTTGTATGGTTATAGTTGTTGTAATATGTGCCATTTGTAGAGTGGGTAAACCTGCTTCCTAAAAATGAAGAAATATAAGGACCTAGATTTTCTATTTTGTTGGCTTTGGCTAATGAATCATCCTCTGCTAATAAATTATTGTAGTCAACTGCGGTACGCTTTACTTGACCATAACTATAATTGAAAATTGTAAATACGATTAAAAATGATAAAATATTTTTTTGAATGGCCATTGTTTTCTTACTTGATTTTCTGTGCTCAAATATAAAAGAAACTTAAAGTAAAATTGTAGATGACTTATTATAATTTGAATAAAAATGCTATTTTCAAGGAATTTTTATAAAATAACTTGAAAAAGTAAAAAAATATTTACATTTATGCAAAATTGAAAATCTAATCACAAAAAAGATGAAAAAGTTACTTATAGCACTCCTCATTGTATTGCCTTTTACAATCTTTGCTCAAAATAGAACCAAAGTAGCTCCTCCTAAGAAAAAAGAAGTAAAAACTTTTCCTTTTGATTCTACCACCATGAAAATCACCTATCATGATGTAATTTCTTTGCCAGAGAGAAGCAAAGAAAGAATTTATAATCGTTTAAAAACATTTACCACCGACCCTAAAGATATTATCAAAGACGACCAAGCCAATGGGATTTTTACTTACAAAGCAAGGTATTCGGTAAAATATCCAAGCCCTATGATTGGTATTATGCATTCAGGAACAGTAAATTATGAAGTAACTTTTAAATATAAAGACAATGAATATGAGTTTACTGTAACTAATTTTATTCACAAAGGTCAACAAGGCGATGGTGGAGAATTGGAAAATAAAAAACCTGCTTGTGATCAATATTTATTATCACCACAAGGTTGGGGAGCAATTAAAAATCAAGCGCTTGCTCAAAACGAAGCACTTGTAAAATCAATTATCGCTACAATTAGAATACCATAGAAAGTTAAAAGTTAAAAGTTGAAAGTTGAAAGTTGAATCTTGAATCTTGATTTTGATAACCTTAAACCTTAAGCCTTGAACCTTAAACTTTTAACTTCTTATCACTTATCACCTATCACCTATCACCCGTCACTTAATTGAGTAAAAGATTAAAAACCATATTAATAGGCATTGGCATCGTCTTTTTTTGGAGGGGATGTTGGCATACACTTGATATTGTATTTGATGAATGGCTTTTAAAAGACCAAGCGTTAATGGGAAATGTAATTTGTATGGGAATTGGTTTGTGTGTGGTATTGTGTGTGAATTATGATAATTTTTAATCCAGCATCAAAATCTCTTTTTTTAAAAAAGAACTATTATATTTGAAAATAAAAATCTTAATAATTACTTTAGCATCAAATTATTTATTTTATGAATATACACGAATATCAAGCGAAAGCTATATTAGAAAAGTATGGTGTAAGAGTGCAACGTGGCGTAGTAGTAGATGCTGCTAGCGAGGCACTTGAAGCTGCAACCAAGCTTCAAGAAACTACTGGAACTGGATGGTTTGTAGTAAAAGCACAAATTCATGCAGGTGGCCGTGGTAAAGGAACTATCGTGGGCACTGATTTCCGTGGTGTTACTCTTGCAAAAGGTTTAGAACACGTAACTGAAAAAGTAAGCCAAATCTTAGGAGGTACTTTAGTTACTATTCAAACTGGTCCTGAAGGTAAAAAAGTAAACAAAGTTTACATCGCAGAAGATGTTTACTATCCTGGCGAAAATGAGCCAAAAGAATATTATGTATCTATTTTATTAGATAGAGCTACTTCAAGAAATGTAATTATTGCCTCTACTGAAGGTGGTATGGACATTGAAGAAGTTGCTGAGCATCACCCAGAAAAAATTGTAAAAGAATGGGTTGACCCACTTACAGGTTTAGAAGGTTTCCAAGCTCGTAAATTAGGTTTCGGTCTTGGTCTTTCTGGCGAATCTTTAAAAGAATTTGTTAAATTTATTACAGGTTTATACAAAGCTTATAATGAGATAGATGCAGCAATGATTGAAGTAAATCCATTGCTTAAAACATCTGACAATAAAATTTTAGCAGTAGATGCAAAATTAGGTTTAGACGACAATGCATTGTATCGTCACCCAGCTTTAGCAGCACTAAGAGATTTAGAAGAAGAAGATCCTTTAGAAGTAGAAGCTAGCGAAAGTAACTTAAACTATGTAAAACTTGACGGAAACGTAGGTTGTATGGTAAATGGTGCTGGTTTGGCTATGGCTACAATGGACATGATTAAATTGTCTGGTGGTGAGCCGGCAAACTTCCTAGATGTAGGAGGTGGGGCAAATGCTAAAACTGTTGAAGCTGGTTTCCGTATCATTTTAAAAGATCCTAACGTAAAAGCAATTCTAATCAATATTTTTGGTGGTATTGTTCGTTGCGATAGAGTTGCAAATGGTGTGGTAGAAGCTTATAAAGCAATTGGTGATATTTCAGTGCCAATCATTGTTCGTTTGCAAGGAACGAATGCTGAAGAAGGAGCAAAAATTATCAATGAATCAGGACTTGAAGTTCGTTCGGCAGTGATTTTAAAAGATGCTGCAAAATTAGTAAACGAAGCAATAACCGCTTAAATATATTTATTATGATAATGTTAGGAATTATTGGTTTCTTATTTATTTTGGTTATGATTTCTCCATTTGTTTTTCCAAACAAAATGGTAAGTAATCATCCCAAAGATATCAAGTACTAAAATTAATTAGTGATTTGAAAAAGTTAAAAAAGAAGTACTGAAAATGTACTTCTTTTTTTTATGCACTTATAGTTTAATGGATAAAATGTCTGATTCCGGTTCAGATGATGGGGGTTCGAGTCCTCTTAGGTGCACAAAAAAAGGCTAGAAATGATTTTCTAGCCTTTTTTATGTATTTGAAATACAATTAATTATATTGAATCTCTTTTATTTTTCACTAAATCATACATCAGCTCTCTTGCTCTGTGAAGTTGGGCTTTTACAGTGCCAAGCGGTGCTTCTAGTTCACCAGCTATTTCTTCATACGATAATTCATCAAAATAACGTAATTTTACAAGTAGTTGATATTTAGCAGGTAACTTGGTTACGATACCTTTTACAATTTCAATTTTTTCAGATTTTATTGTTTCTTCCTGCGGATTCAAATTTGAATCTCTAATGTCCATACTCACCTCGTCGCCATTGTCATCTTTATACGCATTGTCAATACTAAAAGTGTTTAGTTTTTTCTTTCTTAGAAAATCTATACAATTATTAGTGGCAATTCTAAATAACCAAGTACTAAAAGTAAAATCAGGATTAAATTTCTGTAAATTATTAAATGCCTTTGCAAAAGCTTCAATTGTTAAATCTTCGGCGTCGTCGTTGTTACGAACCATTTTTAAAATAAGATGAAACACAGGTTTTCTGTATCTTTTCATCAATTCTGCAAAAGCTTTTTGGTCATTTTCCTTGGCTCTTTCCACCAATTTAAAATCGTGTTTCGCTTTTTCTGAAAAATCTTTTTCTTCTAACTCCATCTGATTCGTTTTGCTCGGTAACTAATCAATCCTATAATAATTATGTAAAATAAATAAAATATTTCTAACACAGGTATGAGAAAATATTCTATTTTATCGTTCAATTTTTTGGCTACAAAATGAGAAATAGTTAATTGAATTAACAATCTCACCACATAAGTTCCTGCAGCTATCATCCAATATAACGGATGGAATGTCAATATAGGAATAAATGTCAAAAATAGCAAAGAACTGCAAGTAAATAAACCTAAAAATATTTTGGATTTTTTGTTGTAATATTTTCCAACAGATAGGTGTCTTTTCTTTTGTCGGTACCAAGCATTGAAGTTCGTTTTTGGGAACGAAATTGTTTGCCCTTCATAATCAGTAACTACTGCAGTGTTTTTATTAGTTGCAACTTGATTGATAAATAAATCATCGTCTCCACCAAGCACTTTCATAAATGGATGAAAGCCTTTGTTGTTAAAAAAAACATTTTTATGATAAGCTAAATTTCTGCCAACGCCCATATAAGCATTATTCTTTAATCCAGATGAGAGATACAACATACCTGTCAAAAATGTCTCAAAACGGATAAATAAATTTAAAAACCCTTTTCTTTTTTCGTATTGAGAATAGCCAATTACAATTTGTTTATCACTGTCAAATCCAACTGCCATTTGCTGAATCCAATTTTTACTTGCGGGCATACAGTCGGCATCTAAAAAAAGCATGTGTTCATTTTCGGCAGCTTTTATTCCTAAAGTAATTGCATATTTTTTAGGACTCATGTATTCTGGCGTTTCATTTACTTTTAAAAATCGCAAGTTTGAAATTTTTGCCGTTTGCTCTTTTAAAAAATCATAAGTTCCATCAGTAGATCTATCATCCACAATTATTACCTCAAATTTTGAATATTCTTGGTGTAATAATAAAGGAATAAGGTTTACAAGGTTCTCAATTTCGTTATGAGCAGCCACAATGATAGATATTGGGAGCTGTTTTTTTTCTATATGACTAGAAATAACCTGTTTTTTGGTTGCTATTTTTAAAAAGTAGCCAAAATAATAATACAGTTGAATTATAAATGTAACTGCAAATAAGCCTATTATGATTTCAAACACCAATTTTCTAAATTTATTTTTATTAACTGCGAAAATAAGCATAAAAAATTAATTGAATACCTATATTTTTGTCAAAAATAAAATACAATGTTTTTTGAGCTTTTAAATCAAGATAAGGAAACTTCTGCCAGAGTAGGATTGGTAAATACTGGTCACGGACAAATTGAAACTCCCATTTTTATGCCGGTGGGCACAGCAGGTACTGTGAAAGCCATTCAAAAAAGGGAGTTAAAAAATGATATCAAAGCTCAAATCATACTTGGAAACACTTATCATTTGTATTTAAGGCCTGGTACCGAAACTTTGCAAGCAGCAGGCGGTTTGCATAAATTTAATTCTTGGGATGGCCCTATTCTTACCGATAGTGGTGGTTATCAGGTGTATTCTTTGGCAGGAACAAGGAAAATTAAAGAAGAAGGAGTAACTTTTAAATCGCATATCGACGGAAGTAAACATGTTTTTACACCAGAAAATGTGATGGATATTCAAAGAAAAATTGGAGCAGACATTATAATGGCCTTTGACGAATGTACTCCTTACCCATGTGAGTATATTTATGCAAAAAAATCAATGCAAATGACTCATCGTTGGTTGCAAAGATGTGTAAATCAGTTTGATGCTACTTCTGATTTGTATGATTATAAACAAACACTTTTTCCAATTGTACAAGGAAGTACCTATAAGGATTTAAGAAAAGAATCAGCAGAAATGATTGCTTCGTTTGGCCGTGATGGAAATGCAATTGGCGGACTTTCAGTTGGAGAACCAGCTGAGGAAATGTATGAAATGACTGAATTGGTTTGTGGAATTTTGCCTAAAGACAAGCCAAGATATTTAATGGGAGTGGGCACTCCATGGAATATTTTAGAATGTATTGCGTTAGGAATAGATATGTTTGATTGCGTAATGCCTACAAGAAACGCTAGAAATGGTATGTTATTTACTGCAAACGGATTTATAAATATCAAAAATGAAAAATGGAAAAATGATTTTTCTCCCATTGATGAAAGTATTGGTAATTATGGAAGTGCCAATTATTCAAAATCATTTTTAAGACATTTAATTCAAAGTAAAGAAATTTTAGGGGCACAATTGGCTAGTCAACATAATTTAGCCTTTTATTTATGGTTAGTAAAAGAAGCAAGGAAACACATAATTGCAGGAGATTTTCTATATTGGAAGAATGCTATGGTTACTCAAATGCAACAAAGACTTTAAATTATATAAAATGAAAATATTAGACCTTTACATAATTAAAAAATTACTAAGCACCTTTTTGTTTGTAGTAATTATTTTAATATCAATTATTTGTGTGATTGATTACACAGAAAAAAACCAGGATTTTATTAAACACTCCTTACAATTTGGATTCGTATTCAAAGAATATTATCTGAATTTTATACCTTATATGGCTAATATGCTTAGTCCTATTACGGTTTTTATAAGCACAGTTTTTGTTACAGCTCGTTTAGCCTCTCATACAGAATTAATTGGGATGCTTAATAGTGGTATGAGTTTTAGACGATTAATGTTTCCATATCTAGTTAGTTCAATAATCATTGGTATTGTAATTTTTTTGTTTGGGGCTTATGTAATTCCAAAAGCAAATAAAAAAAGAAGAGCTTTTGAAAATGCTTATGTTAATACTGGATACTATTACGACGCAAGAAATGTGCATATAAAAATTTCTCCCACAAGTTATGCCTATTTTGAAAGTTATAATTCTGACATTAAAACAGGTTACCAATTTGCTTTAGAAACCATTGATAGTAACAAATTAGTAAATAAAATTAAAGCAGACCGATTAGTTTGGATGGATAGCTTACAAAAATGGAGAATAGAAAATTATACATTAAGAGAGTTTAAAAATAATGTAGAAAGTGTGAAAAAAGGTGCCACAATTGACACTGTGCTTGATATTACTGCCAAGGATTTTGAAAGCCAACACATGATACATGAAACAATGACTATTAATGAATTAGATAAACATATTCAAAAATTACAACAAAGAGGAGCAGAAAACGTATCCACCTTTGTTATTGAAAAATACGAGCGATATACCTACCCATTTGCCATCATAATTCTTACTTTGATTGGTTTTATTATGTCGGCTAGAAAATCAAGGGGAGGAGTAGCTTTGCAAATATCATTAGGCTTTATTTTAGCTTTTGCCTATATATTATTTGTAATTATGTCAAGAACAATCTCAGGTGCTGGCGACTTACATCCATTATTAGGAGCTTGGGTACCGAATATAATATTTAGTTTTATTGGAGTACTGCTTTACAAAACAGTGCCTAAATAGTAAAAAAATGACAACAACAGTACCTACCACCCCCAAAAAACTTATATACATTATAGATGATGATACTATTTATGTATATACTTTGAAGTATTTAATTACATCTAAGTGCCCAGAATGTAATGTGCTTACATTTAAGAATGGTAAAGAGGCGTATGATAAATTAAGTAATCTAAATATTAATACTGAAATACCCAATTATATTTTTGTTGATATCAATATGCCAATCATGAATGGATGGGAATTTTTAGATAATTCAAAATTATTGCAATTAAATAATGATATTAAATATTTTATTTTATCAGGTTCGGTTGATAATGAGGATGTAATAAAAGCATCTACCTATTCACAAGTAAAAAAATATTTATCAAAACCCGTTTCTCCAGAAGTTGTTTTGGAAGTATTGGAAATAGCTTAAAAAAAATCTTAGAAAAAATTTGAAAATTTCGCTTACAATTTATAGATTTGATGAATTAAAAATTAAAAAATTTAAACACTTAATATGAAAAAAGTTCTACTTTCTCTAGCTACAGTAGCATTAGCTGTGGCTGCAAACGCACAAACTCAAGCTATTAAAGCAAAAAACCAACCTACGGCTTCTAACAAAGGTTTTGAATTTAAATTTATGGGTACAGAAGGAAGTAACTGTATTCCAACATCTGCTTTCAATAAAACAGCACCAATTGATTCTGTTGGAAATACAAACTCTGTATTTGGTGAATTTTATGGAGCAAATAGAAAAGGAGTAAAGACAGGTTTTTTAGCAGCTAAAGATACATTGTCGCCAAATTTTGTAATGTTAAGATTTGATGGTACTCAAGGATATTTAAAAACTGATTTAACTAATACTGGTACTTACAATTCAACTGATGCAATGTATAATTTGCGTTTCCCTTTAGATGATTGTGGTTATGGTTCAAAAGAAATTAACTTAAAAGATTCATTATCTAGAAATATAGAAATTACAGTTGAAAATGCTTCAGATTCTGCTAAACTTTCAGTGATTTTAGTTTCAGGTACTGGAGATTATATTTTAGATAAAACTCCTGCTGCACCTAAAGATTATATTGACAATGCTTCTGAAAGAGCTACTTGGAATTTGCCTAAAGGCAAAAGCGTACTTTATGGATATTTAACTCGTAAAGCTTGGAACGGTGTTAAAGATTTAAGTGCTGTTGCTGGTTTAAGTTTTATTGTTGAAAAAAATAAAGCATTAGATTTAACTATTTCTAATATCAAAGTTGGTGATGCTGCTCCTGCTACTGCTCCTAAAGGTTCTTTAAGAACTATTCAAGCTGGAGACGGATTCACTGGTTTATCAAACGATGTTGTTGCAAACATTTCTTTAACTGTTGCTCCAAACCCTGCTTCAGAAAAAGCTACTATTTCTTATGCTTCACAAGCTGGTAAATCAGTTTCTGTAGTATTATCAAACGGAGTAAGCACAGTAGCAACTATTGCTGGTGGTGAATCTTCTACTGAAATTAATGTTGCTGGCTTAGCAGCTGGTTTAT
>Ga0214921_10005320_pt1 | contig 18262 bp, 15 predicted proteins | sample LL1505_MetaG_FD_177992 | JGI IMG/M metagenome (GOLD analysis project Ga0214921, IMG submission 177992) | Freshwater microbial communities from Lake Lanier, Atlanta, Georgia, United States - LL-1505 | ecosystem: Environmental > Aquatic > Freshwater > Lake | place: USA: Georgia | collected... | reverse complement strand
TGCGTCCCCAACGGGATTTGAACCCGTGTTAACGCCGTGAAAGGGCGACGTCCTAGGCCACTAGACGATGGGGACAGTGGAGAGGTAAGGGTATCGGGTCATTTAAGTTGGGCAAAACCAATTGAAAATAAGCGGGTTTTTTGCCTTACACAAAGTGCAACAATTACCTTCATGACCATTATTTCAAACTGCACGGCAACCGCTTTAAAGGATGCCGCCTCTTCCTTAATTAAGGGAAATTTGGTGGCATTTCCAACCGAAACTGTTTATGGCCTTGGTGCGGATGCCACAAATGAAAAAGCTGTGGCCAGAATCTATGAAGTAAAGGGCCGGCCGACAGACCACCCTCTAATTGTGCACATCTCATCTATGGAGTTATTGGATAAATGGGCAAGTGAAATACCAGAGTATGCAATTAAGCTAGCGAGAAAATTTTGGCCAGGTCCAATGACTTTAATTTTGCCAAGAACAGAGTTAGCAAAGGATTTTGTCACCGGCGGCCAAAACAATGTTGGTATTCGGGTACCAGAACATAGCGTGGCACTCGAATTATTAAAAAAGTTTGAAGCACTAGGCGGGTTGGGAGTAGCAGCCCCTAGCGCAAACAGATTTGGAAAAGTATCACCAACTAACTCAGAAGCAGTTGAAGAGGAGATTGGAAAATTCCTGCTCGAAGCTGATCAAATTTTAGATGGTGGATCTTCGCAGATTGGTATTGAATCAACAATTATAGATTGCACAAAAGATTTGCCGGTAGTATTACGCCCTGGCTACATTACAAGTGAAATGATAGAAAGTTTTTTATCTTTAAATTTGGCAAACTTTGATTCAGCAAATAATAAAGTTCTAGTTTCTGGATTATTAGAAGCACATTATTCTCCAAATGCTCAAGTAAAACTTAACGGAGTCCCAAATCCAGGTGAAGGATTTATCGCATTAGCTGATGTTCCAACACCTGTTGGAGCTGTTAGATTAGCCAGGCCAAAAAATAATGATGAGTATGCACACGAACTTTACAATGCGTTACGCCTGGCAGATAGTAAAGGGATCAAAACTGTTCAAGTGATCACTCCTGTAGAGCAAGGAGTGGGCGTGGCAATAAAAAATAGACTTATTAAGGCTTCGTTCATTAAATAGATTCAGCTTGAATGGCAAGTAGTACATTATGCTGGTGAATCAGATCGAAGCCTTACTTATAACTGGTTCGAATGGATTTGTTGGCAGCAGTTTTCTCAAATACTTAGAAACCTTATCCGCAGATAAACTCCCACTTAAGGTCTGCTTGGTTTCAAGAAATGCAAAATTTCCAGTGACTAAAAATTTAGAATTGAAAACGGAAGTTTCATTTGTAGTAGCAGATTTAGAGGTGCCTTGGGAATTCTCTTTTCCCGCAACACACATTGCTCATTTTGCTGCTGATGGATCAACAAATGCATATTCAATGGATGCCGCACAAAAATTTTTAAGAATCACACATAATTTAGAGAAATGGAGCGTTTCACTTAATTGTCCAACAATTTTTCTAGCAAGCAGTGGAGCTTGCTTTGGATACGTTCCGTTAAATAGTGAAGGTCACATGACAGGATGGGAGGATAATAACTTTTCTAGCGGAAATAAAATCTCCGGTAATAAAGATCATCTAATCCATTCCAGAATTCATGCGGAAGAGTCACTTTTATTGCTTAAGGCTGCGGGATCAATAGACTTACGCATCGGTCGACTTTTCTCTTTTATAGGTAATTCGCTATTTAATAAACCTCAATATGCAGTAAATTCTTTCGTTAACATGGCTTTATCTAGTTCTGAGATTGAAGTTTTAGGTGATCCGAGGACAATTCGGAGCTATTTGTCAGAATATGACATGGCCAATTGGATTTATAAATCCCTTTGCCAAAAAATAGGTTCAAGTTATTTAGCGATAGGTAGCGCTAATCCGGTCACTATTTTGGAACTGGCGAATGAAGTCGGTGCGCAAACGGGTGCGAAAGTGCGCTTGCCTAAATCATTTGAGCCTGGAGATATATATGTTGCGAATAGTCTTGAGACACAGAAATTATTGAATGTCACCGAAACGATTTCATGGCAAAATGCCCTTAAGAGCTACATAACCTTTTCTAGAGAGATGCATAAAAATGCCAGATAAAGATTTATCACAAGTTACCGGAGCAGACTTACTTATTAAATCATTGAAAAAAATGGGAATTGAAAAAATATTTTGCATAACTGGTGCGGGAAATCTGGCCATAGTAGATGCAATTATGAGAGATGGTCATATTTCCGTGATTTATTCACACCATGAACAGGCAGCTGTGATGGAAGCTCAAGGCTATTCACGCATAACAAATAAACTTGGGGTAGCACTTGTTACAACTGGCGGCGGGACTTCTAATGTTGTTACAGGCATGTTGAGCGCCTATCTAGATTCAATTCCCGTTTTATTAATTTCTGGTAATGAAAGTTCTTTTCATTGTTCCAATACTCATCGACTAAGGGCTTATGGTGTTCAAGGGTTTGACTCTTGTGCAGTGCTAGCCCCAGTAACAAAGCTGTCTAAGCGAATTACAAATACTGAAGAGGTCCCCCGGCTATTGCATGAGGCAGCAACAAGTGCCATGCAAGACAGAAAAGGCCCGACACACATAGATTTCCCGATGGATTTACAAAGAAAAAAGGTTGTAATTGAGGCGATTGAACCAATTATAAATATCGATTCAAAATCTGAAAACTTAGACCTCGAGGCTGTAAAGCGTCTAATTGCAGCGATCTCTAGTTCCAACAAACCATTACTGTATTTTGGTAATGGAATAAGAAATTCAAATACAATGAAGCAGGCTAAATCACTGATAAGCAAAACGGGCATTCCTTATATTTCTTCATGGAGTGCTATCGATATTTTCCCCGAGTCTGATGCATTAAACGTAGGGCGTGCAGGAATTTACGGGGACCGACATGCGAATATTCTTATTCAGAAATCAGATTTAATTATTGCCATTGGCACGCGACTTGCGATCCCACAAATTGGTTACGACAAGATTGATTTTGGTCGTAAAGCGGAAAAATGGGTCATAGATATTGACCCTACGGAATGTTCAAAATTTGATGGGCTGGGCTGGAATATTATTAATACCGATGCATTATTTTTATTGAACAATCTAAATAGTGTGCAGTTTCCTAATCTAAATTTTACTGAATGGCAAGATGATTGCTCTCGAATAAAGAAGTTTTTTCCAAGAAGAAATCAACTTGGACCTGAACCTCAGAGCCCAGACACACAAATACATTCAGGTGATGTCATAGATTTTCTAAACAAATCCTTAGATTCCAATGCGGTAATCGGAACAGATGTTGGGGCTGCGTTACTAACTGGCCACTTAATGTATGAACAATCGGGTAATCGTCGATTTTTTACCTCACAAGGTCTAGGTGAAATGGGTTTCGGACTTCCAGGAAGCATTGGAGCTTATTTTGCAGATCCTTCAAGGCAGAATATATGTCTCAACACTGATGGTGCTTTGATGTTTAATTTACAAGAACTTCAGGTTGTAAAAGAACACAAGATTCCACTTAAACTATTTGTATTCAATAATTTCGGCTACTCCATGATTAGAATTTCACAAGATAATCTTTTTGATGGTCGGCTTGCAGGATCAACTACTGAATCAGGTGTTAGTTTTCCAAACTTTAGCCAAATTGCAAATACCTTTGGTTTCGATCATACGTTAATTAGTAACAAGAAACAGTTGAAAAATTTAGTTGCGCCGTTGAAATCCAGCCAAGCAGAATTAATTGAAATTGTTATGGACCCCGAACAAAAATATTTCCCACGTCTAGCAACCAATAAACTGGCAGATGGGTCTTTTATTTCTCCCCCACTCGAAGACTTAGATCCAAAAATTGAATTATCATTACTTGAAGAAATGCTTGGTTACAAAGCTCACCCAAATTCATATAAGGCGCGCGGCTTGTAATGAACTCGACTAAACCCATACGAATCGCCATTATTGGAACTGGGAATATTGGTACTGATCTTTGTTATAGGTTGCTCCGCGATAGTCGATTCAAAGTGGTAGCTCTTGTTGGCAGACGTAGTGATAGCCCTGGTCTTCATATGTTTAAAAATGAGGTTGATCATCTCATTGCAAACGGAATCGAAGGTCTTGTTCCCTTTCTGAGTGAGATCGATGGAGCATTTGACGCGACATCGGCTTTTGATCATAAAAAACATTGGGATCTCTTGGCCAATGCACAAAAGTGGGTCATGGACTTAACACCTTCGAAAATTGGACGCCCACTTGTACCTGTCCTAATGGGCAAAATTCCTACCATGTCACTACAGAACAGTATTTCGAGCAATTACTCTATGGTCACCTGTGGTGGACAATCATCAGCACCCATTGTTCATGCAATTTCATCTGCTGCTACCGGAATAAAAGAGGTAGAGGTATCTAGTTCAATTGCCGCCCTTTCTGCGGGACCTGCCACTCGCCTTAACATTGATCAATATATAGATTCTACCGAGGGCCTATCAGCATTAATTAGCGACTGCAATAAGGTAAAAGCTATTCTTGTTTTAAACCCTGCTGAACCACCCGTAATGATGCGCACGACCGTAAATATTTCTGCAGCATCTTGCGATTTAGAGCAAGCGAAAGCAACAGCGGCCAGAATTGTGACCGAAGTACAGAAGTATGTACCTGGATACGAGATGGTAGTTGAGCCATACTTGCAGTCTCTAAATACGATTTCTGCAACTGTGAAAGTTACTGGCGCAGGTTTCGTGCTTCCAGATTATGCCGGAAATTTAGATATTATTAATTCTGCAGCCATAGAAACAGCTTTTTTACATAATTCCCATAATCGAAGCGTGGATCAAAAATGACCGACACGCGTTTATATGACGTAACTTTGCGTGATGGCAATCACGCGCTTCGACATACACTTTCATCTAAATTTGTTAGTAGTTATTGCGAAAAAGCCGATCAATCAGGTGTCTGGGCAGTTGAAGTAGGCCATGGTAACGGATTAGGTGCCTCATCGTTTTTAGTAGGAAAATCTGTAGAATCAGACATGGCCTTGCTTCAAGCCGCACGTGAGTCACTTAAGAAAACAAAATTAGCGGTGCACTCAATACCAGGATTCGCAACTATCAAACGGGATTTAATCCCAGCAATTGATTTCGGAGTTGATATCTTTCGTGTAGCCACTCATGTGACCGAAGCGGACGTTTCTCAAAAACATATCGAATATCTATCAAATAAAAACGTAATCGTGCATGGTGTATTAATGATGAGTCATATGATTGATATCAAGGGGCTTGTGGTTCAGGCAAAGCTTATGAAAAATTATGGTGCTTCTGCAATTATCCTTATGGATTCAGCTGGCTATTTTATTCCAAAAGAAGTTTCGGAAAGAGTTTCAGCAATAAAAAATGAACTCGATATAGAGGTTGGATTTCATGCTCACAATAATCTGGGATTAGGTGTCGGAAATGCTCTGTCTGCAATACATGAGGGAGCATCATTAATTGATGGAGCATCGATGGGACTTGGCGCCGGAGCTGGTAATGCACAATTAGAAAATATTGTCGCTGCGGGTTCGCGAGAACTAACACTGAACCCAAATGTTTATTCGTTTTTGCAGATGAGTAAGTTAGTCGAAGAGGCATATTTTGATAAATTGCCTCGGACCACAAGTTCAAGTACACAAAGTGGTTTAGCTGGAGTATTTAGTGGTTACGCGCCACAAGTCATTGCAATTTCGGAAGAGTTAGGGATGGACACCAATACTTTGTGGAAAGAAATGGCAAATAGAAAACTTGTAGCGGGACAAGAATCAATGATTAGAGAGATCGCTCAGGACTTAATGAATCTCTAGCGGTTTTGAGGTTTCTGTTACCAAATATAGTGGCCGTTGCTTAACTTCTTCATAAATTAATCCTAAATATTGAGCAAGAATTCCGATAGAAAACATCGTAATCGAGAATCCTAATACGATTACACCAATCAAGCTCCCAAACCCAGCAAAGGGTACTCCAAACGCAATCCAAAGGACCACAAGTAATAACAAGCTAAAGATTGAAATGATGCTCATCGATAGACCCAAGACAGAAACCCATGCCAAAGGCTGTGCACTGTAAGCCATAATACTTCTTGATGCGACACCGACAACCTTAAAGAACGACATGCCTAACCATTTAGATTCACCAGCAAATCGCGGAGGTCTTGTAATCTCGATGTGAGTTGTTTTAAAGCCTACCCAAGCGCCAAGGCCACGAAGAAATCTATGGCTCTCACGCAAACGTCGGATAGCTGAATAAGTTCTTTTGTTTACCAATCGAAAATCACTTACAGACTCAGGCAGCATTCCTGAAGTCATACCGCTAGCTAATTTATAAAAAATCCTAGAGAGCACTCTTCGTAGTAAAGGGACTGAATCACGCTTGATGATTTTGGCAAGTACTTGATCATAACCTTCCTCAAATTTACGCAAAAATAGTGGTATCGCTTCAGGCGGGTCCTGTAAATCAGAGGTCATAATGATGGCTAAATCCGCTGTCGCATAGTCCAGACCACAAGTAAATGCAGAATCTAGCGAAAAGTTACGTGACATTCGAATTCCAACAACCTTACTATCGGCTTCACTCGCCTTGGTAATTAACTCCCAAGTTTTGTCATGTGAACCATTATCAATAACTAAGACTCGATATTTGTACTCAGATTCTGATTTCATGACCTCATTAATGCGCCGAAAAAGTTCAGGGAGGCAATCTTCTTCATTGTATGCAGAGGTAATTATATCCAGCGTAACCATTCAAATCCCTTTTAACCATGGTGGATTACCGGCTAGGGCAAATTTTGCTAATTCTTGTTTCTCTCTTAAAGTATCCATAGGCTGCCAGAAGTCTGAATGGTGGTATGAACTCAGATTTGCATCTGCAACCATTCTTGGAAGTGCACCGGATTCAAATGGCTCCATATCTTCCACTATGTAGTTTTTAACTTCTGGATCCAATACAAAAAATCCTCCGTTTATCCAGCCAGCATGAGCCTGATTTTTTTCAGTAAAACTTGTGACTAATCCATTTGAACTTTCTAACAATCCAAATCTAGCCGGAGGTCTTACCGCGGTAACAGTTGCAGCTCTGCCTTGATTTATATGAAAATCCAATAAATTTTTAAGATTTATATTTCCTAAACCATCTCCATAGGTGGCAAAGGATCTTTCTGGCCCAATAAATTCAAGACACTGCCGAATTCGACCACCGGTTAAAGTGTCATCTCCAGTGTCTAATGCTTTAATATTCCAAGTAGTTTTCAAACTTTTCACCCACTGATGAATTATGCCACCTAAGTAACCTGTCGCGATTACAAAATCTGTAACACCTTGTTTTGCATAAATTTCCATAAGGTGCCAAATAATAGGCTTGTCATCTAGCAGTACCATCGGCTTAGGTTTATCGCCAGTCTCCTCCGAAAGTCGTGTTCCAAGACCGCCAGCTAGGATTATGGCTTTCATTAAGATTTACCAAGAATGTTTTTGAGATTTTCTACCATGTAATCAAGCATAGAGTTGGTCAGTCCAGGCCAAACCCCAATCCAGAATGTGTCATTCATAATTCGATCTGTATTTACTAAATCTCCAATCACTCTCCTAGGCGTACCAATAAAAGCCGGTTGCCGGAGCAAGTTGCCTCCAAAAAGAAGCCGTGTGCCAATCTTTTTCTCATTCAATTCTTGAACAATTTGGTTTCTAGTTTTGGGCGAATTGGGTTTAACTGTTAAAGCGAAACCAAACCAGGATGGGTCGCTATTTTCCGTAGCCTTTGGAAGAACAAAAAACTCCTCCAATTCCTTTATTGCACTGAATAGGTACGCCCAATTTCTACGGCGAAGTTCGACAAACGATTCAAGTCGATCAAGTTGGGCAAGACCAATCGCAGCTTGGATGTCACCAGATTTTAGGTTGTATCCCAAATGTGAATATGTGTACTTATGATCGTAACCTTCAGGTAGTTGCCCTAGAGTCCATTCGTATCTTTTTAAACATGTATTGTCGCAACCAGGTGCGCACCAACAATCACGGCCCCAGTCACGAAAAGATTCCACAATTCGCTTATGTGAAACTTTCTTTATTAAGACAGCACCTCCTTCACCGGTTGTGATGTGATGTGCCGGATAGAAACTGAAGGTAGATAGGTCTCCAAATGATCCCAGGTTCTGATCACGATATGTACCACCAAGGCCATCGCAACTATCTTCGATCAACCATAAATTATGTTTTTTTACTAAGGCCTGGACGAAATCCAAGTCAAATGGATTTCCAAGAGTATGAGCCATCATTATTGCTTTAGTTTTTGTACTTATAGCGGCCTCTAATTGTTCATTAATTGCCACGTAAGTTTCAGGATCCACATCCACATAAACAGGAATTAATCCATTTTGAAGTATCGGAGTAACGGTTGTTGGAAAACCAGCTGCCACTGTAATCACCTCATCACCTGGCTTAAGTGCACGCTCGCCATGAACTGGGCTAGTTAGAGAGCTCAATGCCAGCAAATTTGCAGAGGATCCGGAATTAACCATAAACGCATGTCGCATTCCGACAGTTTTCGCAAAACGTGACTCGAAGGTTTCGGTGTAAGGCCCAGAAGTTAACCAAAAATCTAAACTAGCCTCAACGGCCGCCCTTAATTCTGGCTCCCCAAACACCTTTCCCGTTACTGGAACATTCGTTTCACCTGGCACGAAGTGAGTCTTCAAGTGTCGATTTTGATATTCAGTTTTTATTAAATGATCTAAATCAAATTCGCCTATGTTTTCCAACCTCCCACTACCTCCGCCACATTAGGGCTTTCGCCAGAACATCATGAGAGAAGACTACAGTTGGAGCATGAATTCAAGACTTAATTCACTCGGTATCTCCATAAATGGACCAGTATTGGTGACGGGACACACAGGATTTAAAGGTACCTGGCTAACCCTTCTATTGGAAAAACTAGGGGTTGAGGTAATTGGATATTCGCTGGAACCAGAAAAAGATTCACTTTACGCTCGGATTGGGCGAGAAGGAATGATTTCTGAAAAGTTTGCAGACGTTAGGAATTTTACAGCAGTCCAGAAGTTCGTAGATATCACCAAACCAGTGGCAGTTATTCATCTCGCTGCGCAACCATTGGTTCTTGAATCTTTCAGATCTCCGCGAGAAACTTTCGATACAAATGTAATGGGGACTGTGAATCTTCTTGAATCTGCTTTTAAGTCAGAGAGTGTTTTAGCTTTTCTAGCAATTACGACAGACAAAGTCTATAAAAACGAAAACAAAGGTTTGGCGTTCAAAGAGAGTGACGCACTTGCTGGCAAGGATCCTTATAGTGCCAGCAAGGTTGGCTCTGAAGCTGCGGTAGATGCTTGGCAGCAAATTTCAAAGTCGTTGGGCGGACCAAGAGTCACAGCAATAAGAGCGGGCAATGTAATTGGTGGTGGTGACTGGGCTAAAAATAGATTGGTACCAGATTTAATTCGCGGCTTTTCAAGTCACGAAGCGGTCAGGGTTAGAAATCCATTAAGCACTAGACCTTGGCAACATGTGTTGGACCCACTGATTGGTTACTTAATGACACTGCAAGAAATACTTAGCGGCACAAATATTGATTCAATTAATTTTGGACCGACAGAATCAAGCCTCACAGTAAATGAAGTAGTTAATATTGCAAAAGAGAGTTGGGGAGGAACTGCACAAATAATAATTGATCAACCCACAGACACTATTTATGAGGCAACCGAATTAGAATTAGATTCTCACTTCGCGAAGGAATTACTAAATTGGAAGCCAATATGGAGTCAAAAAGAATCCGTAACTGCAACATTAGAGTGGTGGAAGAACTTAATTATAGAAAAACAAGATCCATTTGATTTATGCCGTAGTGATATTGAATTTGCATTAAACCGGGCATTATCGTGATAAATCCTTGGTTATCGCAGGATTTTAATAAGAATTTTTCTCAATTTGGAATTCATATATGAAAGAAGTGATAACGTATTTTAGATTACATAGATTGTTAAGTACATATATTGGCCTGGGTACTATTTGGGTAATCAACGTTTCTTCAATTTTTCGATCAAGTTGGGCAGGTGATGATTGGCCAATTAGCCAAACCCCTTTCTGGATTCAATGGCGTTATGGGGCTTTAACTATTTGGAATATTTGGACCGAGGCAATGTTTTGGAATGATCAATGGATGAAAGGTGCTGGAAGATTTTATCCATTGACTTGGATTGAATCACGATTTGTTTTTTCTTATCTTATGGAATTATGGCAGTATAAAACTTATCAAATAACTATGCTTATTTTAGCTGGAATATTACTTGTAGTAGTCTGCTATCTTTTCTCTAAATCCCATTCCTTTTCGATTTTAGTACTAGCTTCACTTTCACTTACAGTGCAATTTCGACGCGATTTTGATCCACACTTAGCGTTTGCTGTAATGTTACCAAGTTTGCTAATTAAGATCCTTCTGGCTGTAATTCTTGCCTATTTTGCAGGTGCTGAACGAAGGAAAACTGTCGGCACTGTTCTTGGTTTTTTTGCGGGTGTTATTTTCTTTGCAGCAATGTCAACCTACGAATTTGGATTTTTACTTTTTCCTATGTTGGTGTGCTCATTTCTTATTGCTGAAATTTCAAATGACAGAAAACTCACAAATGCTTCCACACTAAAAATTCACGTAAGCAGACTGCTATCCATTAAGTTCCTACCAATAGTTATTTCTTGGATCGGTTACGGTCTATATGTTTTCGCATATTTACGCCCAAATGCAGTTGCAATTTCGGGAAGCTACGTACTTGGGCTTTCAATGTCCTCTTTCAAAGTATTTTTCTCTCAATTAATAATGGGTTTACCACTTGTAAGTTTAAGACAAGGAGATCTAAGTTTCAGTACTTTATCATTAGTAATCGGAGCAGTCTTTATATTAATCGCGAATTTATCATTTAAGCAGTTATTTCTAGTTATGCAACAAAAAGTAGCTAGGGATGAGATTTTAAGTAAAGAAGGCGATAGGGATAAGTTCTACTCTTATTTCCTACTACTATTTTCATTAACTATGATTCTCTCGCCGGGCTTAATGATGTCAATGCAGCCAACATGGTGGAATCGTGCCGATTTCTCGCATACTTATCTTGGAGTAATGATTACAGAATTTGGAACAGCAGTTTTAATAGCTTACCTATTGAATCGAGTTGTCATTAACAATTTAAAACCCGTAATTCTGAAAAGAAAAAATTAATGAGCCGGCATTCACAAGGTAATGAGTTAACCTTAAGGGGATTTAAGTCAAATATAGTGAATAGGCGAATTGTTGCATTATTTGTAGTGATTTTAATCGTAAATTTTAACCATAATTTGCGGGTTTCTAACGAAAATACGGCGAGAAATTTTCAGTATAAATCTTGGCAGATTTTAACTAAGGAAGCTGCATTATTTAAGGATGTAAAAACTTCTGACATTTTCATTTCAAATAATCAAAATGATGCATTTGAAACTAATGCTGGATCTTTTTATGCAAATACTGGGATTAGACTTGCGTATTTATTTAATACAAGTTCAGTATTTCCAAATATTGTAGATTGTCAACTCAGTACGAATTGTAAATTAGGTGGAGTCCGCCAGAAGTCAATATCAACTATTCCTAACTTGACTAGAGGAACCTTTGTACCTAAAAGAAATGACAGTAAGCGAATCGATGATTGGGTCGGAATAAATTCCAGGCCAGGTGCACTGGATAACAGCACAATTTGGGCGTTTGATATGTTTCTTTTAACTCCAACCACTTACTTTAGCTACCTAGCTCCATTCTTAGATAATGAGACCGAATCAAGAATTGATTTCACAGCTCTTAGGGCAGCAACTGTTACAAATAACCAAGCGAATGAATTCATCCCGGCAATCGCAAATGTTTGTTTAATTCAAGACGGAGAAACTAAAACTATATCAAATTTTCTACTTACCTATTGGAAAGTTCCAGTAGATCCAAAAAGTCCATCAGGAACATCTGTAACGGAACGAGAGAGTCTTGATTTTAGAGAAATTCAAGCCGGAAGTTGTGTGTTAAAGTGAAAGTGAATCATTTCATCAAACGCTTCCAAATTGACATCAGCAACGAGATAAAAGAATCTTTGATGGTTATCTCTTTGATTTTGACTTCATTTTTTATCTCACTATGGATATTTAAAGAATCTTTTCAAGGAATTTCTAAAAATGGTATACCACTTGCAGGTGATGGACTTCTCACCGGTCTATATTTAAAAATTGTAAATCAATCTACTTATTTGTCTCTGATATTCCAAAATATTAATTCAAATAGTTTTGGCTGGCCAAATCAATTAAATTTTTCCTCATATCCGGTTGGAAATACATTTGAAATGCTTGCAATAAAGGTTTTTATGGACCTAACCGGGATTATCGATCATTCACAAATCATCCATATATTTTCAATATTGAAAGCTGTACCCATAGCCGTTGCCGTATATGTTTTCGCACGCTTGCTTGGTGTTAGTCGCTTATTATCATTTTGCATTGGAATATTATTTTCATTCAATACTTTTAACTTAATCCGTGCAGAGGGACATTTTTTTCTAGCTCTAACTTGGTCTTTACCCCTTGGTCTAGCTGCAATTTTTGTAGCTTTCAAGCAGGTTTACCTAGGTAGAAGTATTAAAAAGAAGGATATTATTTATATAATAATAATGAGCTTTTTCTCGTTTATGTCGGGATTTTATTACAGTATCTTCTTAATAATCTTATCCATTATTTCACTTATATTTTTATTAATCCTGAAGATTGATCTTGCGAAAGGTCAAACAGTTATTTACCGCGTTAAAAAGACATTGAAGTCACTTATGTTGCCAATATCTGTCGTTTTTATTCTAGTGTTAGGCTTAATAATTCAAACGTTGCCAGTACTAATTCGTAATAAAGCGATGTTAAATCTCTCCGGACCTGGAGATCGAAGTCCAATTGAGTCAATAATTTATGCAGGAACTCCCGAATCCTTATTTTTCGAGTTATTTTCATTCGGATTACGAATTCTAAATAGACCAGATTTAGTTGCATTTTTGCAATCTCGAATCTCATGGGAAGGTTCCCAAATTGGCGCACTGAGTGGGCTTGTTTTAGCAATCATCTTGTTATTAATTCTTATTTCTGGCGTAATGAAACTAATGCAAATTTATCCTATTGGGCTTAAAAACAAATTCAAATTAGATGTTGCAACAGTTTTTATTTTTTTAACTCTTATGGCGTCACTGTTATTTTATTTCACTTCGCCATTAAATTTTGCAGTGTCTTACGTATTTCCGCAAATACGCGCATGGGGTAGATTGAGTGTAATTATTTCATTACTGACTCTTATTTTAATCGGCATAATTGTGACTCGTATTCAGAAAACGACTGCAACTGTATGGATTGTTACTCCCATACTTTTTTTCATACCCCTTGTAGAAATCAACCAATTCCATATTAATCGACCAACTAGTGTGGAATTAAGTCAATCGGAAAAAAGCCAAAACCTTAAATTTGAAACCGTTCTTAATGAGTTAAAGTATAAATTTCAGGAGAATTGCTCACTAGTTAACTTACCAATTTACCCATTTCCAGAATTTGATGTTCAAAATGACCAAAATATAGATTATGGACAGCTGCAAGTTCCAATTCTTGATGATGGCTACTTTAAGTGGTCATATGCTGGAATTAAAGCAACTAGAAATTTTGCAACTTGGCAACCACTGATATCTGAATTTCCGCCCTTCTCGAGAGCGTCAATCGAGGACCAAATTAAATATGCTAAATCAATTGGGGCTTGTGGGGCGTTAATTGATAGAACTTATTTAATCGAGTCTGAAAACCGTGACTTAAATAAGATATTTACATCTAAAGATTTCTGCATATCGGAGCTAGCAGGCACACACGATGCAAATCCCAACCAGGTAAGTCAAAATAGATATGTATTAGCAAGTTTCAGAGGCAACGAATGCCAATTTAGTATTCCCAAAGACCTTGTCAAACTTGCAACCGAATCAACAAGTGGAAAATTTGTGTGGCGAATTGATCAGTCAAGCACAATGCCTTACAACGGCGGCTGGCAAGTTTTTCCCTACTCATCAACTATTAATGCAAGGGTCAGGGCCCAGATGGATAACGAACGATCAACGTTAGTTTTAAGAGTAAGAGTTGTATCAACAGAATCGATGGCTAATTCTAGCCTCAGTATTTGTATAACTCATATGAACTCAGGTGGGGTCAGCTGCTCAGATGCTGAGTCTAATTTGGACGGAATTACTGAAATCAAATTACCTCAAGAACTTATTAATGGAAAGATGGAACAATTCTCAGTAACTCTAAAAAACAATAGCAGAATTGAAATTTCTGGTTGGGGAATTCAAGTTGGACTTAGAAATTAAGTAGCTCTAGAAGATTCTATTTTTAGGTCATTTTTGACCATTAAACTCACAAGTTCTTCAAATGAAGTCGTTGGCTCCCAATTCAATTCACGTTTTGCCTTCGATGCATCCCCGATAAGCATATCTACTTCAGCTGGCCTCTTCATGGCTTGATCATAAGTAACATATTTCTCAACATCTGGTTCAAGTTCAGCAGCGAGCAAAGCAGTTTCTACAAATTCTCTTACGGATCGAGTTTTCCCGGTAGCAATTACGTAGTCACTTGGATTTTCAACCTGGGTCATTCTCCACATTGCTTCAACATAGTCACCCGCATATCCCCAATCACGCTGTGGTGATAAATCACCGAGTGAAAACCTATCTTGGAATCCAAGTTTAATTTTGGCAACATTTGCAGTAATTTTTCTCGTTACGAATTCATGACCGCGATATTCACCTTCATGATTGAAAAGGATTCCACTGGAGACATGCATGCCGTACGCCTCGCGGTAGTTAACACATGTGTAATGTGCAAAAGTTTTTGCAACTCCATACGGTGACCTAGGGTGAAACGGAGTTAATTCATTCTGTGGCGTTTCTCGTACTTTCCCAAACATCTCTGAAGATGATGCCTGATAGAAACGAATGCTTTTTTCTCCACCAACTTTACGTACTGCTTCAAGAAGTCTTAGTGCGCCTAATCCAGTTACATTTGCAGTCAATTCTGGCTGTTTAAAGCTCAAACCAACAAAACTGATTGCTCCTAAGTTATAAATTTCATCAGGCTGGATCTCATGGACAATTTGTAGAAGGCTCGAGAAGTCGGTGAGATCTCCTTGCACTAAAGTCACGTCAGGAAATAAATGCGAAAAACTATCTTCTCTAGAATTCCGCTGGCCGTTAACCAGGCCCGCAACTTTATAGCCCTTGCTTAGCAGGAATCCGGTTAAATGATGACCGTCTTGTCCCGTTATCCCAGTAATAAGTGCGGTTGGCATTATTGATTCCCCCAATATTTCAGAGCCATAAGCATAAAGATACTAGAATAATCACTAATTGGCGGCTATCAGACTAACCCATTGTCCATGTCCAAGATAATGTTTGAGGGGTGTGAAGCATGAAGATTCTATATGAAATTACTTATGCAACACGAGGTCAAAGTGGAATTCCGAGAGACACTAAAGCGCTTGCAAAGATCATGGTGGAAACAGAGAAAATTCAAGCTGACTTCCTTCTCAATCCCAGAAGTTATTCTAGAAGAAGAAAGCAGACATCAAACAATTCTCAATGGATATCAAATGAGTTAGGCGCCGCCCTACGTAGAGAACCTGGGCGAAGTGCAATACCTTCAATTTTTATATCAGCTCTCACTTTATTACAGTCATTGTCACTTAGGCGAGCGGTAGCAACTCTTAAAGTTGATGCAAGTACATCGGTAAATGTTTTTAAGTTTCTGCAATTAGATAATAGTGCACAAAAATCAACTAATAGTAGTTTTTTCTTGCTATCCATTAGTTACTTAGCAAGATTCGCTAGGCCGAGATTTTTGAAACCTTTTCGGATTCGAACCAATAGCTACCAGGTATTTATCCAACAACAAGTAGATCCAATTCAAGTTGATAAAAAAACAACCCATATTGTGCGACTTCATGATTTATTGCCAATTTCTCACCCGCAATACTTCGATCAAATTGGGGTTGCAGTTTTTGCTAAATCACTAAGAATAATGTTAAGCGGAAACAAAAAAATCTGGGTAATGGATTCTGAAAGCACCGCACAAGATTTCAAAAGATATTTTGGTAAACATCTAGACGTTCGAGTCATACCATGTGTAGTTGAAACAAAAAGAATCGGCAATACGCATGCGCAAAGGAAGAATCAAGTATGCATGGTTAATAGCGTTGAGCCTAGAAAACGAATCAGCTTAGCTATAGCTGGATTCAGACAAGCTAAGGAATCTGAGATAATTTCCCAAGATTGGAACTTAGTTATTGTAGGAAATAAGGGTTGGCAAGAAGATGGGCTTTTAGAAAATTTACGTAAACAAAGTTTTGGTAATGACATAATATTTAAGGAAGGTGCGCAAGATTTTGAATTAGAAAAAATCTATTCTGAAAGCAGAATTTTACTTTCCACAACCGCTGCTGAAGGGTTTGGTCTACCACCATTGGAAGGGATGGCTTACGGGTGCATTCCAGTTGTAAGCGATATTCCACAGCATCGTGAAACAGTTCAACACTTAGGTGTGTATTTTGAGGGTGATGATCCGCAAAAGGTTGCAGAGAAGTTAGGTGAAGCACTCGGAATGCTTGACCAAAACGAGACAGATTTATCAAATAAATTGATTAACCATGTTCAAGCCAATTACTCACAGGAGGTTATTGGTCAAAAATGGCTAGATTTACTATTGGGCATTCAAAGTTGAAACAGTCAGAACTTTCAAGCGCAGGAATATATTCAGTACGCGGAATTGCTGCCTTACTAGTACTTTTTCTTCACATTTCTTCACTCTTGATCCCTCAACAAATTTGGATTGAAAAGTCAGGCCACCTACGGTATTTCATGCCGTGGTTATTTAGAGGTGAAGTTGGTGTCGGAGTATTCATTTTTCTAAGTGGATTTTTACTAACATTAAATATCCCAAATGGCGGTAAGGCGTGGATGAAATTTTATTTGAGACGTTTTTCTAGAATTTATCCTGTATATGGGCTCATGTTATTGGTGTCAATTTCAACTTCAAGGTATTGGGATTTTAATGGTTTTATAAATGCGCTATTTCTATTTCCAAACTTTCCTGGCACGTTATGGCCGGCTCCTTGGCTATCGACTGCTTGGTCTCTTGGCATCGAATGGACGCTATATTTATTGTTTCCACTAATTCTATTTTCAATACAAAATAGATCACGTAATATCTTACTTTTAGTAATTTTCTTTGGTTTTATGATTTTATTTGGACATTCCTTTGGAACTGATTTTCATACTTTGGTCTATGGATCCATACTCGGCAGAATTATTGAATTTATGCTTGGAATGTGGATGGCTATAAATTACAAAAAACTTAGAAGTTTTAGTACCTCTAAGACCACACTTATCCTATTGCTATCTTATGTATCGTTTCATTTGTGGTGTATTTGGTATCTACAAGATGGTGGATCCGTGTCAGAGTCTTATTTGCGAATCCTACAACCTATAGTTGAAAGCTTATTTGGAATGGCATTAATACTTCTCTCACAACTTCCTCGCACGAGAATTGTGGATGCTATTTTAAAACCTTTATCGTTTATCGGAGTAATCAGTTACCCACTGTATTTAACTCATTTGGTAGTTTTGGATGGCGTGAAGCGATATTCCATTAGCAATTCTGGATCCCTGTTAAGTAAGAGTGTTGGTTTAGAGTCGCTTGCAATAGTTATTGGATCCATAATTTTGGCGTGGATAATCCATGAGTCAGTTGAAAAGCCTGCTATGAAGTTGGGACGAACGATTAATTGATTTGTAGCAATCTTGGGGTTATCTGGGTTGGCGGTCCAGATCGGGCGCTGACCTGGTAAAACTCCGATACGATTAGCGCCTAGAGGGGCCTTTAGCTCAGTCGGTAGAGCAACAGACTTTTAATCTGTGGGTCGTCGGTTCGATCCCGACAGGGCCCACAATGCTATAATTGGAGCATCTAGAGTTAGCAATGTCCGATTTGTCCTATCTCCACTACAAAGACCCACCTAATCCGTAGAGGTGAATAGAGGCAGCGACGGCTGCAGCTGCAAGACAAATACCGGTTATCTAAAGGGGCACACGAATATGGCATTAAAGGCCAAAAAGGTTAAGGC
>Ga0214921_10005318_pt1 | contig 18264 bp, 20 predicted proteins | sample LL1505_MetaG_FD_177992 | JGI IMG/M metagenome (GOLD analysis project Ga0214921, IMG submission 177992) | Freshwater microbial communities from Lake Lanier, Atlanta, Georgia, United States - LL-1505 | ecosystem: Environmental > Aquatic > Freshwater > Lake | place: USA: Georgia | collected... | reverse complement strand
AAGAGCGGCAAGAATGGGTGGCGGAGGAAAGGACACCTTCGAGTTTGGTGGTAAAAAATACCATTCTTTCACAAAAGATGATTTTGCACAAGGGTTAGGCTCAGGATACAATCCTGCAGCCAAAAAATCAATGCAAGTTCCTGCAGAATCTACAAAATCCATTCCGGCAACACCAATTACTACTAAGCAACCCGTAACAAACGCACAAACAGCTCGATCTTCAATTTTTCAAAAAGCCATGGACGATTCAAGAGCGACAAAAGATAAAATTGCCCCTGATGAGAATTTCTACAAGCCCGATGCCATCAACCCTTATATTGCCAAAGAGCTTGGGGTAGCTAAACCAATACAGGACCGACAGTCCTTCAAAGAAAATGCAATTACACCATATAGAACAAGCAGTCCGGATACTAGTTATAATCCAAATGCAGGAAAAGATAAACGATTTACACCAAACTCATCGGCTCTTGAAGCGGCACCCGTTTCGCCTCAAAATACAAGACGGTTGGGTAAAGAGGTAGGATAAAATATGATAACAAATAAGAAAAAAAATAAAGATAACAATAGAGAAGAATTTAGAAAGTACTTCTTGAAATTAAACAAGAAACTTAACCTAAATAAATCTTTAGAAGAAGTAATTTGGATACATCTTAAAACAATTCAGCATGACAAAAAAGAATTGTTTGATAAAGGTGTTGAAAATTTTGGATACAAATTAATTTAATATAAAGGAGAATAATTATGGCACAGCGCCTAACCACGAGTTTCGTAAACACCAACACTCCCGGTGCTTACCCAAGTGTCACTGTTAAGTCAACCCCTGTAGGTATTTCCAGTACGGGAGATATTGTTATTATCGGAGAAGCGGAGGGTGGTGCTGATTATACAGAAGAAGTCTTAAAAGACAATTTTTTTACTCCTACTCAATTAACAAGAGTAAGAGCTAAATATTTAAAAGGTCCAATTGTTGACGCTATGGCAGCGCTTATTTCTCCAAGTAATGATACTAACATTCAGGGATCTATTAGCAAAGTATATATTGTTAAAACTAATGGCGGATCAAAAGCGGAAATAGATATGCCCGCTTCTCCATCAGGGGTTTACGGTACTTTAAAAGACAAAAATTTTGGAGTTGATGGAAATAAATACTTTTTTAAAGTAACTCAAGTAGAGTCTGAAATTGCTCCTTCTATTACAGGGAATAGCCTAGCTCCTTTTACTGCTGTAAATTTTGACGGTCTTTCCTTCTCGGTAAGATTGAATGGCGGATCAGAAGCAACGGTCACACTAGGTACTGGTACTCATGCCTCTCTTGCTGCTCTTGCTTCAGAAATCGACGGTCTTTTACCAGCTGGAATGAGTTGTGTCGCAGTTCCTGCTAGTACATCTCTTGCCATTTCTGTTGATTTGGATTCAAACGCAAATGGAAAAGGCTTTGGTAAATCTTTTGAGTTTATTGATTCTACTGCAGGAGATCTCGCAGTTCTAGGTTTTGATGAAGAGCTTATTGTTTCTTCTCAAGAACCAGAAGTTCAGGTGGCTATTAATAGACAAGATACAAATACTAATGAATCTTTTTTAATAGAAGCTCAGGTAGCTTTATCTGTAGGGTATGATGGCACTTCTGCAACCCTATCTATTTCTGGCGGAAATCTTACAACAACTGTAGTGGGCGGATCAGGATCTGATTTAAATATTGCTTTAAGCGAATTTACAACCATGTCAGATCTTGCTGCTTTTATTAACTCTCAAGAAGGATACTCTGCTTCTTCGGTTTCTTCTTCTAACAATTTAAGCCCTCTCAAATTAGATGAAGTAGCTGCGATTGGCATTGCCACATCGGGAGGATTTGAAGCTGGAAGAATTAAAAGATCGCTTCATAATTTTAAAACAAAAATTGCAGAATCTTCTGTTCTTGATTTTGAAGCAACTGCAACTAAAGGTTTACCGGCTGAAATGGCTGCTTCTCAGTTTTTAGCAGGGGGATTAAAAGGAGCTACTACATCAGCTGATATTGCAAACTGTATTCCTGCTCTTGAAGGTATTAAAGTTAATTTTGTAATTCCTTTATTTTCTAGAGATTTTTCAGAAGACATTGCAGATGGCTTGACAGATTCTGCTTCTACTTATACAATTGATGCAATTAATGCGCTTGTAAAATCTCATGTTCTAGCTATGTCAACGCCTAAAATGAAGAGAAACAGAATAGCAATGCTTAGTAAACAAGCTAGTTATTCAGCAGTTAAAGCTGCGGCTGCTTCTTTAACTAATTTTAGAGCTACCATGTTTTTTCAACCATCAAGCCAGGTTAATTCTCTTGGTAATGTTACAGACTATCAGCCATGGCATACTGCTTGTATTGCTGCTGGCATGCAATCTGCAGGATTTTATAAATCTTTAACTAATAAATTTGCTAATGTTATTAGCTTTAAAGATCCTGTAGGGTTTGATTCAGGAAATCCCGGTGATGTTGAAGACGCAATTGATGCTGGACTATTCTTTATGCAACAAGAAACCGCTGGTAATAAATGGGTAGTAGATCAAACTACTTACGGATTTGATACAAATTTTGTATATAATTCTTTACAAGCTGTTTATATGGCAGATGTTCTTGCTATTCAGCTTTCTGATTCTCTTCAAAAGTTCATAGTAGGACAATCACTTGCTGATGTTACTTCTGCCGGTGTTGTTGCTTTTATTTCTAAAAAAATGGAAGAATACAGAAAACTTAAAATTATTGGAGCTTCTGACGACGCTCCTTTGGGATATAAAAATGTTGTAGTTACAATCAATGGTCCGATAGCTGAAGTTAAGCTTGAAGCCAAACTTGCAACAGCAATATTGTTTATACCAATTGAGCTTGAATTGAGCCAAATACAATCAAGTACATCGGCATAATTTAAAAAAATATAAGGAGAAAATAAAATGAGTAATACAATGACTGGCGCACGAGCCAGAGTTAAAGTAGCAGGACAATACATCGGTGTTTTTGATAGCTGTTCTTATGGTGGAAACATAGGAACTGAACCAATACACACATTGGGTAGATATTCTCCAGCTGAAATTTCTGTAACAAGTTATGAAGCTGTATCAGTATCATGCTCTGGTTTTAGAATCATAGATCAAGGAGTTCACACACTTCCAGCTGCTCCTAAGTTACAAGATCTTTTAAATTTTGAATCTATTCAGTTAGAAGTAGAGGATAGAAAAACAGGAAAAACTATTGCAATAGTTAAAAACTGTGTTCCGTCCAACTGGGGCGAAAACCAGCAAGCAAAGGGGACTACAAGATTTAACATCACATACGTAGGAACAGTCCTTAGTGACGAATCAGGTGATCAGGATGAATCATCTAATGCTTCTACTTTCCCTTAAAAAACAGATAATTATATAATTATTTTTTAAAAAAGGAAACATTTAGTTTCCTTTTTTTATTTTGTGATAATATAATGTCATGGATGATAATAAAAGAAACTGTATATTTACAGACCTTCCCGCAACAGCCAAAATAACTCTCTCCTCCTCTAAGCATAGCTGGACAAAATCTGTCCCATGTACCAAAGAATTTTTAGAATCTAAAAAAATTAACAAACTAACAGACATAGAATTTAAGCTGGTTGAATTGTTTTATTTAAAAGAAGCAGCTATTTTAAGAGCAGAATATCTTGACAATAAAATGAAAGAAATTAGAAAAATGCTTAATTTTGATAATTATGCTAAGATAACTTTACAAGATGTTGAAATAATTGAAATTAATTTAGAAAAGGCCGAAGAGTTGACAAACATAGAAGAACCTGTTAAAATAATCATAAATAGCAAAAACATTTGGGAATAAATGAAAAAAGATAGCTTAATTTATGAATATGAAATAGATGATGATGAAAATGAAGGTATTGTTTTTTTAAAAAATTGTTATCTTTTTAATAAAAAAAAATTTTTGTTTCATGCTGATTTTTATGATATTTTTAAGGGAATTGATAATGATAATGATGAATTTTCTATTGTTAGAATCGGTATAAATAAAAAAGTCAAACTGGTCAGGCCAAAAGGAAAACATGGAAGATAATTCAGGCAAATTTAAAATTATTAGATCTACAAAATTAGAGGACATTAACGATGGCATTATTAAAGAATTGCCTGAATCAGATTTATGTATTCAGACCAGTTCTCATATTGTTCAATATAAATACACAGACGAAGAAGATGAAAACAAAGGCAAATTTGTTATTAAACCGGGAATATGGACTATTGCAAATATAGGAGGAATGTTGCGTCTTAAAAAATTAGAATTAAAAATTCATAATTTACTAGAGACAGCTACTAACAGTGCTTTGATTCAAAAAGAAGCAAGAATTTTTTTTGATAAATTAGATATTTATAAAAAGTTTAAAAAAGAGCCTAAAAGATCTATCCTGCTGTACTCTCAACCAGGTATGGGTAAATCCTCTACTATAGCTAAAATTAGTAATGACTTTCTTCAAGAAGATGAAGGCACTGTCATTATTTTTTGGGATACGTCAGATATCGGGTCAAGCGCAGTCAGTAAATTTTTGGCCACAGGAAGTAAGTTTTCTAATAAATGTACCAGAATGTTTTTCATCATGGAAGATATTGGTGGAGGAAATGCGGAAGACTATCACGGCCCTCGGACAGCGGATTCAAGTCTTCTAGAGCTTTTAGACGGAGCTTCGGTAAATTTTAGACTTCCTACTTTTATTATTGCTACTACCAATACTCCTGAAAATTTGTTAAAATCTTTAGCGGATAGGCCGGGAAGATTTGATCAAATGTTTGAACTGGCAGGTCCGGATTCAGAAGAAAGAGTTAGACTAGCTGAACACATGTTCGGAACAAAATTAACAGAAGAACAAAAAGAAGCTTTAATGAGTAAGGATGCTGACGGACTTAGTATTGCTCATATTTCTGAAATAATTATTAGATCAGAACTTCATGATAAAACTTATTCACAAGTTATAAAAGAAATGAAAGAACATAAGAAAAAAATAGAAGTAGCCTTTCAAAAGGCCAAATCCAAGATGGGTCTTGGATAATAAAAAGGAGAAAATATGAGTACAGGAAGTAAAAGATTGTCAAATGTAAACGGTAAAGCTACACGGCTGGGTAAAAAATTAACCCAAGGCTCTGTGGATTTTATTGTTAGAAATGCTGGTAAAATGTCAGGAAGAAGTATTGCTAACATTTTGCACAGGCCTCTCAAAACAGTTCAAACTGTTGCAGCTCGTGCTGGAGTTAGTTTAAAGGTTAAATAATAAGTTCGGTGTCACATGCCTTGTTTGCGTCTTAATCGTAAATATTCTATAGAAAAAGTTGTGAGGGTGGCGAGCTATCGCTTAAAATAACATGATAAAAGCTAAAAAACACACTGGATGGAATTTTGGTATTGTTTATAATGTAGGACAAAAAGGAAGATATTTGTCCATAATGTTCTATAAAACAACCTGGATTTTTTCATTTTAAGGAAAGTATGTATATTTTATTATTATTACTAATACATAAAGGTAATCCTACTGTTTCAAATTTAAAATTTGAAAACCAGACAGCCTGTTTAAAAGCTTTGAATACAGCCCTTGAGTTTGAAAACAAGGACACAATAATTAAAGCCAGGTGTATCAAAAATGATTAGATTAGTCATGGCAACTTTGGGAATTTTAATGTGCATTAAAATAATGTCAGACCCCACTGACTCTCTTGCGTTTGGTGTAAGCGGATTGTTTATACCGATATTCTTTTTTTATGGCTGGATGGCGATAGAAAAGATACAAAAGGAAAAGGACAAATGACTTGTCCGTTTTGTACAACTCCCTGTGGAAATTTGTGGTGTCCCTATATTAAAAAAAATTAGTTTTAATATTATATTATTTAAAAAAATAAAATGTACACAAGATTACAATGAAAAAATGTAGTAAATGTAATGAAATTAAAAATTTATCTTTTTTTTATAAAAGTCCACGCTACTCAGGCGGATTAACGGCTATGTGCAAAATTTGTATTTTGGATAATAAGAAAAAATATGTATTAAATAATAAAGAAAAAAGAAAAGAATCTACTAAAAAATATTATGAAAAAAATAAAGAAAAAGAGAAATTATACAAAAAAAACAACAAAGAAAAAATAAAAGAACAAATGAAATTATATAGACTAAACAATAAAGAAAAATTTATATTAGCTAACAAAAAATATCGATCAAATAATAAAGAACAAATAAAAATATATAGACTAAACAATAAAGAAAAAATAAAAGAAAGCTGGAAAAAATACTATAAAACAAACGATAAAACTAAATTTAAAATAAAAATAAGAAATTACTTAAAAAGAGGTATTAAAAATAATAATTTTTATAAAAAAGATTATATTGAAAAAGTATTAGGGTGTAATTTAGAATATTTAAAAAAATATTTAGAAGATAATTTTCAAAAAATGTACGGTATACCCATAAATGAAGCTGAAGAAATTTTACATATAGATCATATTATCCCTTTATCAACGGCTAAAACAGAAGAAGATATTATAAAACTTAATCATTACACTAATTTACAATATCTTTATGCTTCTCATAATTTAGAAAAATCAGATAAACTGTGGTATCAACCTACCTTAAAAAATCTAAAAAGTTATGATATTATAGTGTAAAGGAGTAAAAAATGACCGTTAAAAAAGTAAAAAGTCCTAGTAAACTCTATTGTTCAAATCCTAATATATTAAGAAAAATAACCTCCGAGACAATGGACGAGATATCTAATATTGTAGGCTCTAGCTATGGCCCAGGGGGAAAGACCACTCTCATAGAAAGCGAATACCCGGGTATACCAAACAAAAATACCAAGGATGGTGTTACTATTTTTAAATCCTTAGGATCACAAGATCCGTACAAGCATTTAATTATTGAACAAACCAGAGATGCAGCCCAAAGAACCGCAAGTGAAGCCGGGGATGGAACTACGGCTACTACTATAATTTCTGCACATCTTGTAAAAACTTTATTCAAATATTGTGAAGAAAATCCAAAAGAATCCCCCCAAAGAGCTACCAGGATTCTTAACAAAATAGTTAAAAAAGAACTTATACCAGCTGTTAGAGAAGCTTCTATTCAAATCAACACAGATAATCAACATATTCTAGAAAAAGTGGCCAAAATTTCTGCAAACGGTGATGAAGAAATGGCAGAATCAGTCATAAAAGCCTTTAATATGGTAGGATTTGGAGAGTCTTCGCATGTTACAATACAAGAGCTTTCGGGGCCTGGTGGTTATGAAGTAGAGCTTATAGAAGGGTACCCAATGGCAATTGGGTTTGAAGAGTCTATCGGTAAATTCCATACAGCGTTTATAAATGATAAGGCCAATCAAAGATGCAAACTGGATAAACCTTTGTTTCTTCTTTATGACGGCATAGTCAATGATTTAGTAGGCTTCCTACCTCTCATTGATTCTTTGGGTAAAAAATATGTTCAAGATGGAGATTCTGATTATTGTAACCTCGTACTGGTTGCTCATGGGTTTTCAGAAAATGTTTTAACAACACTTGCATTTAACTTTTCAAACCCAACAACCCTAAACGTGGTTCCTATGGCTACCCCTATGACTAATCAAAAAAATTCTAGATTAGAATTTCTGTATGATTTGGCAGCTTTTACAGGGGCTAAAATTTTTGACATGAATAACCAAGTCTCCAAAGCTGGTTTGAAAGATCTCGGAGCTGGTATGGAATTATTTGAATTTTATAGATTCAGAGGTACAGTAGTTGGTCAACCAGATGAAATGGATATTTCTGATAGAGCTGAAGAATTAGAGCAACAACTTAAAAATGCAGCAAGTATTTCTGAAAGACTTGATCTAGAGGAACGTCTTGGTAAGCTTACAAATGGTATTGCAAAACTTAAGATATATGGAGCATCTAATGGTGAACTTAAGGAAAGGCACGATAGGTGCGAAGATGCTGTTTGTGCTGTAAGAAGCGCTATCAAACACGGAGCTTTGCCCGGTGGCTGTAGAATTCTGGTTAACTTGGCTTTAAAATTAAATTCAGAATACGAAGAAAATCACAGAGATTATAAATTAGTTCAAATTGTTTTAATAGAAAGTTTAATGGAACCTCTAAGAAAACTTTTAGACAATGCCGGATATAATTCTGAAGAAATTCAAAAAATAATCACAGATTATTTTTTAGACACGAAAAGTGTATATGACATAGAAAATATGGAATTTGGAGATCCAGAGGATTTGGGTATATTTGATGCTTCTCAAGCTGTTATTCAAGCACTAGAAAATAGTGTTTCTATTGCAAGTGTAATGGGTAATTTAGGTGGAATTGTTTGTTCTCCAAGAGATAATCAATTAGAATTACAAGCGTGGAAAGAAGAACAAGATTTCAAAAGAGCTGTAGATCACGCAGATGAATTTGCAAATGAAGCCAATGTAAGACCATAAAAAATGTCTGAAGAATTAGAAAAACTCAAAGCCGATCTTATCTTAAAACCCCTCAATTCTGCTCAGGAGTTGAGGGACTGGATGTATACGTATTTTGATATAAGATTTCCTATGGGTGTTGTTTATCCGACATCGACTCATGGACCTGTTGAAGCTGCCTGGCGTATTTATGAACTGATCAAAACAGGCGAAAGCAAAGATGTTCCTGAAATTGTTTTACTTTCTTCAAGAGATAGTTTTAAAACATTGATCGCCTCTGCGATTGAGGTATTATGTCTTGTTCATTTTAGATTTAGTATCGCACATGCTGCGGCAATTCTTTCTCAGTCTGAAAAAGCTGTACAGTATGCCAACTCATTTTTCAACAAAATACAGCCCTATTTAGAAAAAAATGGGTGGAAAAAAACATCAGACAGTAAAACCAAGATAGAATGGCGAACAAACGATGGAGACAATATCTATCTCCGGGTTCTGGTTATGACCCGGCAAGGAATGAATTCTGAACATTTGCCCATGCTTTTTATGGATGAAATTGATCTTATTCAAGATCCTAGAGCATTAGAAGAAGCAAAAATGGTTCCAAGTATATATAAAAAATATTTTCCTTTAACAATAGCTTTGTCTACCCGTAAATACGCTGGTGGATTAATGGAAAAAAAGGTCCGTGAAGCAGAAAGATCGGGCGGAGAAGTGTTGCGTTGGAATATTATAGATATTACCGAAAGAATTACAAAAACAGAAGCCAGGGTAAGTGAGCCAAAAGTCATCCGATATATCTCTAGAGAACTTCCTTTAAAAAACATTTCTCCAGAAGAATTTGATACATTAAATGAAAAAGAACAACAAAAGTTTGAAAAGTTTGAGGCTTATGCTGGTATAGCTGATCATCCGTTATTATCTGTTATGAGAAACTATCTAGTGGATAGACCTCAAACAGATGTTGGTGATTTATACAAACCGGTTATTGCTGTAAGAAATAACTTTAAACAAACCTCTCCAGAAATGGGTGAGGCGCAGCTTTTGTGTAACAAACCAAGCTCCTCTGGACTTGTCTATCCTAGATTTAGTACAATTGACAATTTGATTAGTATTGATGCCGCTTATGAATATTTATCAGGAGAAAAAGAATCAGGAAGAAGCTTGACAGAACTCATAAGTTACATGCATAATCTAGGTATAGAGTTCTACGGAGCAGCTGACTGGGGTAATACTGATGAAACATCTTTGGGAATATTTGCAAAACTGGCAGGCGGAATGACTTGGTTTATAGACTTACTTTCAGCTCCTGATATGGAAATACCTGAAATTATAGAAAAAATTAAAGATTTTACAGAAATGTATAAAGTAAAAAGATGGTTTTGTGATTCTAACTATCCAGCTTATATAAAAATGTTAAAAAGAACTGATACTATATATGGTAAGATTCCTGCTGTGGGGGTTAAAAAAGGGGTTGAATCTGTAATAGATGGGATTACCTGTGTACAATCAAGGATTGTAGATGCTAATAATAGTAGACATTTTAAAGTTCTGAAGCATCAAAGTACCGAAAGAGTTTTTGATTCTTTTGAAACATATAAATGGAAACTAGACGGTAAAGGAAATCCTATAGATGGCAAGCCAGAACACGGAAAAGATGGCGTAGCTGATATTATGGATATGATACGATATTATTTTTTTAGTATGTTTGGAAAAGGTAAATCTGTAATGTTTTCTTATGATCTGGAAAATATATACCAAAATCCAACCAATTTAAAAAATAAAATAACAGAACTGACTGGAAAACCTTCTTCTGGAGTTAAAAAATCTGGAAAAAATAAAGGGCTAGTGTGGGATATATAATTTTATTAACAAAAATAAAAAATCTGATAAGGATCATTTATGTCTAAAATGAACTTATTGGTAGATTTAAAAGGATACGAAGGGAATAACGCAAATACTTCCAGGACTGTTTTTAATAAAAACCTACAGCACGTAGGTATTAATATTGACAGGGAAATAACCCAAGAAATAGAAATACCACCAAATACTGTAAGACTTTTGTTTTCAGCTTCGGAAGATTCCGGATCGCTCCCGTCTATAGGTCCTACTTTTGAGCATGAATCTATTCAATTAACTACTAGTCAAAGTTTAACATATATTGAAATAGACAAAAAAATTATATTAGATAGTTTAATTTTATCAAACGGGAAAGCATTAGGATTTAGAAATGTAGATTATCAGCTGTCAATTGTTGGGAACAAAACAAGAATTACTTGGATTAATTCCTGGGCTTCTGAAGGAATAGAAGCTGTTGAAGAAGATGAAACCATATTTTTATGGTACTCTTATTACACAACAGAACAACCACCAACAGAACCTCCTCCCCCTCTACCTGAGTCTGGATTGTTTAAGTTTTTTTATATAGAAGCTAACAAAGAATGTGAAGTTGTTATAAATCAAACAATAAGAAACACAGTCAAGCCTATGGTAGTAAATAATACTTCTAAAAAAGGTGTATTTTTAACAAGCACTGATATTAACGATGTTTATGTTGTAAATAACAATTCTACAAGTTTAATTATATATTACATAACAGCAAAATAGGTAATTTATGTCTGACGATAACAAAAAAGATTTAAATAAATCAGAAAATATATTAAAAAATACGGAAAATTCCGGTAAAAAAACTATATTTGCAATGGCAAACGAGATAAATTCTGAATTAATGAAATCATATTCGGAGGGAGCTGAGTCAGATATAGATAAAAGTTTGGGAGATTTAATAGGAAGCGCCTCAGGATCTTCAAAAAGTGTTAACCGAACCACTAAACCTAGAATGGCTTTTACAGAAGATCCTGTAAGAAAAGATAACTTTTTTGGGTTATTTAAAAATAAAAAAAGATTACTACCTGACTGGACTATCAAAAGAATAAGACAAGAAGACCATCTAGTTGCTTCTATTTTACGTGCAAGAGGCAATACAATGTCTATGTTTGCTCGTTTAAGAAAGGACAGATTTGATATTGGAATTGAAGGAAATATAAAAAAAGAATACGAAGAAATAATATCCCCAGAGCAAAGAATAAAAATTCAAGAAAGAATTTCTAAAGCTTTAAATTTATTAATGAATTGTGGAAGTAATGACGGGGTAGCGAACGAAGATAGAATGCTTTTATCTGAATACTTTTATACCTCTTCTATAAACGGACTATCCTTTGGAAGATTTGCAACCGAAGTAATTTTTCAAGAAGATGAAATGGGAAATAAAATTTTTCACAGGTTTAGACCGGTAGATGCTGGTACGGTCTATAGGGCTGTTCAAAAAGGCGAATATGCCGACAGCATAAGACAAGCCTCTGTAAGAATGCTAGAAGATATGCAGGATTCTAAAATTGATAAAAGTTCGGTGCTGGCTGGCCGATATTCTTGGATACAGGTGGTTGATAATATACCTAGACAGGCATTTACACAAGAAGAAATGCTTGTATGTAATCTATTCCCATCTACAGATATAGAGCATAACGGATATCCTGTAACACCTCTTGATACCATAATGCAAACAGTTACTACTCACATTTCTATTGAAACTTATAACAGACTTTATTTTGCTAACGGAAGAGCTACTAAAGGTATTCTTGTAATTAAATCTGATGAAATTGATCAGGCAACAATTGAAGGAATTAAACAACAATTTAACGCCTCTATTAATAGTGTAGGAAATTCTTTTAGAACACCTATTTTTGGAGTTAGTTCGGAAGACGATGTTCAATGGGTTCCTATGAATATGCAAAAAAAGGATGGAGAATTTCAGTTTTTGTATGATGCAGTGTCTAGAAATATTCTGTCTGCTTTTGGGATGTCTCCGGATGAATTACCAGGATATGGACATCTTTCAAAAGGAACAAACCAACAATCTTTATCTGAAGCAAGTAATGAATACAAGCTCACGGCAGCTCGTGATACAGGAATTAGACCTCTAATTTTAAAGTTTCAAGATTTTATTAATGAAAAACTTTTTCCATTAATTGATCCTGAACTTTCTCAAATATGTACAATTACATTATCGGGTTTAGATGCAGATACTAGACAAAACGAAGCCTTAAGACTTCAACAAGACATGCCCATCCATATGAGTATGGACGAAGTTTTGGGTTATGTAGATAAAAAACCTATGGGTGTCCATTTAGGTGGAAACATAAATTTTAACGAAAGATTTCAAATAATAACTGATAAGTATTTAGAAACTTCTAATTTCATGGGTCATACAATAGATCCAGCTTATTTGATAGATCCAATGCTTAAATATAGAAGGGATGCTTTTTGGTTTCAGCAAATATCTATTTTAATGCAATCAAATCCTGCCGCAATTCAGGCTTACTTTGCATACAGGCCTGATCATATTGAGTTATTAAAAATGATAGAAAAAGATATGCTAGAAGAAGATGATGAATAGGAGAATATATGAGCAATAAAAAAACAGACTGGAAATCAAAATATTACGAACTAAGGTCTAGGCACATAAATGCTATAGATGTAAGCTTTAGGCTTGGGTTTCAAGAAGGTGTAAAGGCTTCTGAATTACAAAACATGCAAATGCAAATGCAACAAGCACAACAAGCCGCAGCTGCGGGTATGTCCGGTGGAGGAGAAATGCCACCAGAGACTATGGGAGGCGCTCCAGAGACTGGAGGAGAAATGCCACCAGAAGCTATGGGAGGAGAAATGCCACCAGAAGCTATGGGAGGCGCTCCAGAAGGAGAGGGGGATGAAGAAGAAATGGCTGAAGAAGAGCCAGAGGGGGACGAGCTAGACTCTAGTATTTCAGAATTAGAAAGTCTTGTTACTAAAAAAGAAAAAATAGATTTTTCCAAAATGTTAAAATCTTTACATAAATCAGGTGCTAATAAAAAAAATAATTCTGAATTATCAGAAAAACACAAAGTAGTTGATGACATTATTAAAAAGTGGGATGAAAAAAAGTAAATTAAATGAATAATTTTAAATTAATTTTAATATTAATTACTGTAACAATTTTTTTGTTTTTTAAAGAACAAAAAAATATAGCATGTAATAATTCAAATTCAATTGCGGAAAAAATTAATTTTGCAAATAAGAATTGTTTAAAAAAATAAACTATTCTACAATTAATTCAAAATGAGGTAGGTCGTGAAATTTTTGATCTTTAGTATCAAAATCTCCATCCCAGTCTGCTCCCATTCTTATTTTTATTCCCATAGAGCAAGCCAGTCCTTTTATAAATCCTGCAAATAAATAATTTTTTTGCCAATTTTCCCATTCTATGGGTGTAGGCATAGCATCTACCGCATAACTAAATCCATCTGAATGCTTTAAATGCTTGGAGTCTAATATTTTTGATTTTCCCGTTTCAACAAGTTCTTCTTGACGCTCTTTGGTTCTTACGCCCTCTATAATGGTTATATCTACGTGTTTGATCGCTTCTTTAAACAATCTTTGTAAATCAGGGTGGCAAGTATTTAGTTTTTCTAAAGATTTGGCGCTGTATTTGTAAGACATAAATTCCTCGTTTATGATATTATATATGTGTATATGATAAAGATTAATATAGAAAACCCGACAACTTGTTTCCTAGAAAACCCCTCTTCTGAAGAGGTTTCTAAACTTATGAGCTATTTAACATATAGTGACACATCTGCAGCTTTTGCTTTAAAAAACCTTAAACAAAACAGATGGTTGCAAGCAAATAAACCTGAAACATTTAAAATTAGAAAAGAAGAACTAGAAAAAAAATTAAAAACTTGCATGTTACAGTTTTCTTCTACAAAGGGCAAGTACTGGTTTTATCCAGGCTCTATACCCTATCTTAAAAATGTATTTAATTTTAATATTAAAAATAATATCAATTATCCTGAAGGAAGGAAAATGGCATGGAAAAAACCTTTGCCGTTTGATTTGTATCCTTATCAAAAAGAATCCATACAAAAATTATTAGAAATTAAACATGGATGCGTTGAACTTTGTACCGGAGCTGGTAAAACAGCTATAATACTCACATTAGCCAGAGAGCTGGGACTAAAAACGGTCATAGTCACGCCAAGTAAATCTATTTTTTTAGAGATTTTAGAAAAATTTGAGCATCATTTGGGCAAAACAAATGTAGGAGCTTATGGCGATGGTAAGAAAAAACTGGGTAAAATTCTTACAGTTTGTGTATCTAAATCTTTGACCATGTTAAAACCTGGTACTGACGAATATAATTTTTTTGCTGCAGCAGATGTTGTTATAGGTGATGAATCTCATACTCTTGCAGCAGAAACTCTAGAATCAGTTTTTCATGGTGTACTTAAAAATGTACCGTATAGATTCTTCCTATCAGGAACCCAGGTAAGGGGGGATGGTAAAGACGAGCTTTTGGAATCAATCATTGGTGAAAAGGTGTTTTCCTTGACCACTAAAGAAGCGATTGAAGGAAATTATATTTGTCCTGTAAAGTTTTTAATATTTGAAACAATTAGTAAAGACACAAAAAAATATAAAGATCCCTTAAAAGCAAAGCGTAATCAATTTTTGTATAATTCAAACATAGCAGATATTGCAGCAAAAATTGCAAATTCTGCATGGAACCAGGCGCAGGAGTCCACTCTTATATTGGTAGAAGAATTAGAACAAATAAAAATGTTAAAAGAAAGATTAAAAGTTCCATTTGATTACGTACATTCAGCTGCAAAAGCGGATGCCTCAAGTTTTGGTTTAGAAACTAGAAAAGTAGATGAAATGGTGCAAGCGTTTAATGAAGGGAAAATAAAAGTATTAATAGGTACTAGCTGTATTGCCACCGGCACCAATATATACCCTACTCACAACACTATAAACTGGGTAGGAGGGTCTTCTGAAGTAAAAACAAAACAGGGAGCTGTTGGCAGAAGTGTTAGGCTTTTAGAAAAAAGTGATTATAAAGATTTTCATAAATCTAAACCGTATTCTAAAATTTATGATTTTAAAATATCAAATATTCCTTTAATGGAAAGCCATTTACAAAAAAGAATTTTTATGTACAAAGAAACATCTGACAATATTAGATATATAAAAATATGAAAAACAAAAGCAAAAAAATTAACGATCCAGTTTTTTATAATTTAGCAAATGATGTTGCTAAAATTTTAAGCAAGAATAATAACGGTAAAAAGTTAAATAAAAAAGATTTTACAAAAAAACAAAAAGCTCAAGTAGAGCGAATGATGGAGTTAGAAGAGATTTTTAAAAAAGTTATAAACTCTTATAAACAAAGTGATAAGATTTATTATAAATTTTTAATGCATATAAAAATAGAAAAAGGCAACATATTGATGGCAAGACCTTTTTTTAGAGAAAATTCCAAGACATTCGGAAAAGACATATCTCCAGCTTTTAAAGAAGATGATATTCAAAAAATAAAACAATTTCATATAAATTATAAATTTATCCTGTTTGTAATAGAGAATTGGAAAGGAAACATTCCAACAAAAGCCATGGACGCTTGGGAAGAACATCAAGAAGTTAGAAGACAGATTATAGAAAACAGCATGCCTATGGCTATAAATGAAGCAATGAAGTTTTATAAAGCTGTACCTAAAAATCACACCACGCTAATGGATATAATTAACGCCTCGGTAGCGGGTTTGTGCATAGGGGTTGACAAATGGGTGGGTCCTTTTAAAACCGTTTTTAGGAGCGTATGCTTGAGTAGAATGAAAAGCAACATTATGGACATATATAACCAAACATTTCTTCACTATTACCCTTCAGATAAAAAAATTATTTATAAATCCAATCTGTTAAAAAGTCGTGAAAAAATAAAAGATCAAAAAAAATTATTAGATGCTGTTAATAATTATCTTGAAGAAAATAATGATAAAAGAGTTTTAGAAAACCATGAACTACAAAATTTATTAAACGGATCAAGCTTGGAAAGTATAGAAGTTAGCGCTACCGAAGAAGGGTTTTCTATTTATGATACCTATATTGATGAAAATAATGACACAGAAAAAAATATAGAAAAATTAGATATTTTAAAACAAGCTTTGGTAAATTGTGAAAATTTACTGATAATAGAAAGAAAGATAATCAGACTTAAAGGAGTGGATTTGTGAAAACATCTATTAATGGAAATTTAATTCTAAAGCCTTATAATAAAACTAAAGAGTTACGTGCTACGGAGGTAGCTTCGGGTTTTGTAATGACCGCCAACAAGATCGGTCTAGAATCTTTAGAACTTCTTGTTGATGCAATAATTAATATAAATAGTAATAAAATTATTAATTTGCCTAAGGGTACTAAGGTTTATTTTAAAGAAGAAACACTACATAATCAAAAATGGCCTAGACAAATATTTGAATCCGAAGAATTTCCTGAAGGGTTTGTTGTTGGAAGTTTTGTTGATGTTCTGTTTTTTGGTGAGGAATAAAAATAATGACAAACAAAAACCAATACGGTTGTATTTATATAATAAAAAATAAAAGTAATGACAAGGCATATGTTGGTAAAACTACTCAAAAAATAGAAGATAGATTTTATCAACATATAAAAAAAGCCCTTTCAAGTAAAGATAATAATAAATTTTACAATGCCATTAGAAAATATGGACCGGACAATTTTTTTATTGAAATAGTACAATATTGCTTGGATGAAGATTCTTTAAATATAACAGAAAAAGAAATAATTAAAAATTTAGACTCATTTAACAATGGATACAATTCTACCGAGGGTGGCGATGGTGGAATAAATATTTATTCAATAGAGAAATGTAGCATTCCTGTAGTTTGCTTAAACACGGGTAAAAAATATAAAAATGCCAGAGAAGTGGAGCAAGATATTGGAATCCCTTATAAAGCCGTAAGTCAAGTTTGTAGAGGGGAAAAAAGAATGTATAAAGGTTATGTTTTTGACTATGATACTATGGATCATGACTACATTCTTGATTTTCAAATTAAAAGAAGTAAATTAAAAAAACAAAATAAAAATAATAGAATTATAAATTTAGAAACTAAAAAAGAATACTCCAATTTTTTAGAAGCCTCCAAAAATGAGAATGTTTCTGATGGAACAATACGCAATCATTGTTTTAATCTTGTTAAAAATCCCAAGTATAAATTTTATAATATGAAAAAAGTTCTCTATGTAGGGGATTACCATTGTCAAATAGCCAATCTTAAAGATTGTCAAAAATTGATGATTTTTATATCCGAAATTATTGAAAACAATGATATAGATGCTGTTGTTTTTTTAGGAGATCAGTTTCATACTCATGCTGTAATAAGGTTAGAAGTTCAGGATTTTTGGTATAATAGTTTAAAAATGTTAAACATACTATGCCCAACTTATCTTTTAATCGGAAATCATGACATGAAAGGAGACAATGAATCAAAGGCTAGTGATATTAATTCTATGATTGCCTTTAATACGAGCAATATTCTTTTGGAAAATATCAATATAATTGACAAACCCACGAATATTGAAGGTATTGGAATGTTGCCTTATTATAAAAATCATGATGACTTTTTAAAAGCAGCTGAGGATTTGTACAACCAAGGTGCTACGGGATTGCTAATAGCTCATCAAACCTTTACAGGTGCTCAATATGAGAATGGTTTTTTTAGCGAAGAAAGCATAGATCCTGCTTTGATTCCTCAAAAACAAATAGTTAGCGGTCATATTCACAAAAGTCAACACGTAGGCAAATGTTTTTATCCAGGGACTCCTAAATGGGATACAATGGCAGATGTAAACCAAGAGAAAGGAATTTGGATATTTACCCACAACGAATCGGGCGAATATATTGAAAAAGAATTTATTTCTACCGCAGAAATAGTGACACCTATTG
>Ga0214921_10005317_pt1 | contig 18268 bp, 14 predicted proteins | sample LL1505_MetaG_FD_177992 | JGI IMG/M metagenome (GOLD analysis project Ga0214921, IMG submission 177992) | Freshwater microbial communities from Lake Lanier, Atlanta, Georgia, United States - LL-1505 | ecosystem: Environmental > Aquatic > Freshwater > Lake | place: USA: Georgia | collected... | reverse complement strand
GTTTAGATACGTGCCACGCACACGCAGGCGGAATAAGTATGACTGATGTTGCCGAAAAAATCATTAACATCACCGGAAGCATCGACCTGGTGCATTGCAATGACAGTCGAGATGAGTTTGCTTCTGGACGAGACCGCCATGCCAACTTAGGCGAAGGCAATATAAGTATGGAAGATATTTTGCATTGTTTAACCACGGCAAACGCTCCAGTGATTTTGGAGACACCAAGTGAAGGTGTGGTCGCTGACATCGAGCTTCTGAATAGTTCGTTGAACTAGAGCAACGACAATCGGTAGGTTTAACCACATGGAAGTGCGTGAAATTAGTACAGAGGAACATCTGACATATATCAATACGCGTCCGAGTGTTTCTTTTTTACAAACTCCAGCCTGGGGCAAGGTAAAAAGTGATTGGTCAGCAAAATCGCTTGGTTGGTTCGATGGCGAGAAATTAGTGGGCGCTGGGCTGATGCTGACCCGCAAATTACCTAAAGTTGATAAGTACTTTGCCTACCTGCCAGAAGGTCCAGACCTTCCATGGGAACAAATTGAAATCGTTTCTGCAGCGCTTTCGGCCCTGGTTAGTTTTGCCAAAGAAAATAAAATTTTTCAACTGAAAATGGGTCCGCATGTGTGGGCGCGTACATGGACCAACGAAAACCTAAAAGAGGCAATTGCTGGTGAACAAGCGAAAAAAATTAGTGCGCTTGCGCCTGATGAAGTAAATCAAAATGCCACAGAGCTAACGGCTGTCTTACTTAAAAATGGCTGGAAACAACCCAATGCAAGTGAAGCAGAGTTTGGTGACTTCCAACCGAGGTTTGTTTTTCAGTTGAACCTCCGCGGTAAAACTGCAGATGAACTTTTGCAGGGCTTCAATCAATTGTGGCGCCGTAACATTCGCAAAGCCGAAAAATCTGGTGTTCGAATCCGCATTGGCAGTTACTCAGATATTCCGGAATTTCATGCGTGCTATGTAGAAACTGCAAAGCGTGATGGTTTCACCCCACGACCCTTGGAATATTTCCAGCAAATGTACACATCCATGAAAGCTGAGGATCCAAACCGGATTGAACTCTTTATCGCCGAACACGAAGATCACGTTGGCGCAATAGCCGCAACAACTCTGACTCGCGTTGGTGAACATGCTTGGTATTCATACGGCGCCTCGACCACCGCGGCTCGTGACTTACGACCTAGTAATGCAATCCAATGGGCAATGATTTGCAAGGCGCTCACTGATGGATGCGCGACCTATGATTTACGCGGAATTTCTGAAACCTTAGACACAAGCAATCATCTATTCGGACTTATCCAATTCAAACTTGGTACTGGCGGATACGCTCAGGAGTATGTCGGCGAATGGGATTACCAAGTATCCCCACTGCTGGCTAAAGCATTCACGTTCTACATGGGACGCCGGAGATAAGTCATGACATTCGCATTAACTGTCGATGCCAAAAGATTTCGCACACATTTAACAAACATTGTTGACCAGTTCACAGACGCCGGAGCCCAGGTGCTCCCAGTAATTAAGGGAAATGGTTACGGTTTTGGTCGTGTCACATTAGCTGATGAAGTTACCCGAATGAACCTCGATCAAGTCTGCGTTGGCACAATCTGGGAAGCTAGTGAAGTTTTAGAGAATTTCAGCGGCGGTGTTGTCGTTCTTGAGCCCATTAATTCAACTGATGCTTTAGCAACTGACCAATGGAAAACGCTGTTGGTAGAGCATGCTGATCGCCTAATCGCTGTTATTAGCGCAAGCGATACGCAGTGGGTAGGAAAAATCGGAGTAAAGAAAGTTTGGGTTGAAGCCCTTACTTCGATGAACCGGTTCGGTTTGGCGCCACATCAAATAGCGCAAGCGCTCAAAGGTTTAGCTGCTCAAGTATCCGTAGTTGGCTTCTCGCTACATCTGCCAATCGTGCAACCCACTATTAGCAAATTAACAAAATTTGAAACATCTAGTATCAATAGCAACTCAAATAAAGTTCGAGAAATTGTCGGTTGGATATCTTGGCTCAGTGAGATAACTGAGACGCCAAACTCGCCAGTTGATGTAAGTGTTTCACATTTAAGCGCTACCGAGATTGCCCAAATTAAGCGCGAGCGCCCTGGCGTAAATCTGCAAATCAGATTGGGTACTTCGCTGTGGCTTGGTGAGCCCAAGGCACTTTCGGTTACCGGCACAGTACTTGCAGTTCACGAAATTGCAGCGACCGAGAAAGCGGGATATCAGCAGAATTCAGGTGGGCGAAAAGTATTAATAGTTAGTGGTGGCACTGCACATGGCGTAGCACTCGCGGCGCCTATTACTGCTTCGACTTTACGCAAACGTGGGATTGCAGTTGCAGAAGGATTTGCGCAAGCAGTTGGCAAAATTCGCTCGCCGTTTACCTACCGAGGAAACAACTTAAATTTTGTCGAACCCCCGCACATGCAAGTTTCAATGCTGTGGGCTGACAAATGCGAGATCAGTGTTGGCGACGAAATTGAATGCAACGTGCGCAACACAACAGCAAATTTTGACGCTGTTATCTGGAAATAATTTACGGCGCAATGTTTGAAGTCGTTAGTACAACTGTTGTGCCTCTTGGTAAAACTAAGTTGCCCATAGGAGACTGACTAATCACATACATCGGAAGTGATGGATCTGTGCCATCAACTGGGGATAGCACAGGGGTGAAACCGAGTGAAATCAATAAATCACGTGCAGCGGTATCTAGGACTCCACCTGTAGATGAGGCAGTTAAATCCGGCAGAAGCACATTATTCTTATCGATGGGCTGCGCAGTGCTCGTAGCAGTGTTTGTTGGCCTACTGGTTGCCGTAATCGTCGGCAAAACTGACGAAGTAACCGATGCTGATGGAACTGAAGTAACCCAGACATTTGCACTTGCAGATTGGCCTGGACCTAATGTGGTTAATGGACCAGTAGGCAAGGGCGGGAATTGCGTAACTTTTGTGCCAGCCAGTGCGCCTTTCATATAGGCAGTCCAGATACGCGCTGGGAAAGATCCACCGGTCACTTTGGACATCCCACCGGTACCTGCTAAAGATTTAGGATTGCCGTTGGCATCATCTTTAACGAGCATCACTGCGGTTGCAAGTTCCGGCGTGAAACCAGAAAACCAGGCCGACATGTTGTCGTTTGTAGTTCCTGTTTTGCCAGCAGCAGGTCGGCCCAAAGCCCGAGCTGCAAAACCGGTACCAACTTGCACAACTTTCTGCAATGCATAACTAACGGTGTCGGCAACAGGCGCGCTGAAAGCCTGGGTAGTTTTTGGCTTGAACTCAAATACCGTTCGCCCAGATAGATCGAGAATCTTTTTTATGTAAGCAACGTTTGCCTGAACACCGTGCGCGGCAAAGGTGGCATAGGCACCAGCTTCATCAACAACATGTGGACTAGAAGTACCTAAAGTTAAGGTTAAGCCTGCAGCCAAGCCTGCTGTTTTTGCTGGAATTCCAGCGCGCTTTACGGCGTCCAGTACTTTCTCAGTTCCTACGCGATCCGCGCACTGCACAAATGCGGAATTTACTGAATGCTCAGTGGCGGAAAGCAAACTGATGTTTCCTTTCCAAGATTCGCCGCCGTAATTTAGTACTCGATAATTGCCAACATAAGTTCCGTTGCGACCACTGAAGGTTGATTTTAAGGTGTAACCATTTTCAAAAGCTGAAGCGAGAGTAAACGGTTTAAATGTTGAGCCAGCCTGACCAATGGCTTGAGTGGCATTATTCAATTGATCCTTTAAATAATCGGCGCCACCATAAATTGCGACTACTTCACCAGTTCCTGGGCGAACCGAAGCTAACCCAATGCGCAGGCCAGTGTTTCCGAATTTTGGACCTTGACTGTTTACTGCTGCAATAGCGGAATCTTGCGCTTGCTTATTAAAAGTTGTGGTCACACGATACCCAGCGCGATTTAGTTCGTCTTCAGTTACGCCCTGCTGGTAAAGGGCCTGTCGTGCTTGCTCAAGCAGAAATCCATTTGGTCCGGCAAAGGAGTTGGGTAACGAGTATTTCCGGATACTCGGGAAAGTTAGAGAGTCGCGATTTGCTTTAGCCAACCAGCCTTGACTCACCATTCCATCAAGAACATAGTTCCAGCGAGATTTGAGGCCAGCGAGATTAGACTCCGGCGCTAATCCATTTGGTGCCTGGATGATTGCGGCAAGCATTGCCGACTGCGAAACATTTAGCTTGTCGGTATCTTTTCCGAAATATTGATTAGCCGCAGTTTCAAGTCCATAGGCACCGCGACCAAAATAAATCGTGTTCAAATAATCTTCCAGAATTTTGTCTTTACTCACCGTGCTTTCAAGTTTGATGGAAAGAATTAATTCTTTAAGTTTGCGCGTGATGGTGCGACTCTGGGTCAAGTAAGCATTCTTTGCGTACTGCTGAGTAATGGTTGAACCACCTTGTTGCGCGGAGCCTTTTAGATTGTTTAATAATGCTCTAGCTATTCCGCGATATGAAACGCCACCATGTTGGTAATACTGACGATCTTCGGCAGCTAAAACTGCATGCTGGGTGATTAATGGAATATCTCTTAGGCGCACGGAAATCCGATTAGTTGTTCCGATGCGGCCAATCTCCGTTTTTCCATCGTCATAGTAAAAAATTGCAGTTTGTGATTGAGCGAGCGAATTCGGCGGCGGAACTGAAATAAATTTCACACTAAGAAACACAGCTAAAAATAAGAATGCAACACCCGTAATCCCTAAACCGAAAATCAATCGCCAGGAAGGAATCCACCGACGAATACCAGTTCGGCCACGCCGTGGGTAGTTAATCACTTACCTATTCCAACACATCTTTTGGTTTTCGCGGTATTGGACGGGGTTTGCCATCGCCAAGCGCATAAGACAGATACAGGTGGTTCCATTCACAGCGCTGGCAAACTTCTACAACATAGATTTGGAAATGACCATATTCATAGGCCATCTCGGTTAATTCACTAGATGACTTGACCCGACCGGATTGATATCCCAAGTCATCGCCAAACACATAAGTGACATGCACGAGTTCACTTTTTGCACAGATAGGACATTTGCGCTCGGTTTGTTCACCATGATGCGTGGCAGCTCGAAGTAGATAAGGGTCGGCGTCGCAGATCTGTTCGGTCATGAGTGCATTTCGCTTAACCTCTTCGAGTACCGCTCTGCGGGCTAGGACATAGTCCAAAATATTTCGCGGTCTGGCCGGATCGGCAACTTCTTGCGCCGGGTATGGCACTTGGCGCGGTGGCGCGGTGAAACTGCCGCCAATGCGATATCCCTTGATACTTGGGGTATTTCCAGATTTTGCCACACAGTTACTCTAAGCCCACACGCCCAATCGGGCGCCAAATTGAGGTTTGGACTAACCTTGCTGTATCTTATAGATGTATCATTTTGATACATCACAAAAGCATTATTTAAGGGAATTTCGTGGCCAAACGCTCAGCAGCATTAGAACTTGCTGTACTTGGTGTGCTTTCGGAAAACCCAGCTCATGGCTACGAATTGCGCAAACGTTTGGTTTCAGTATTTGGGCTATTTAACTCAATTTCTTTTGGCGCTCTGTACCCAACACTTAAATCACTGGTTGAACGTGGCTTGATTACCGAACAAGATGCCAATCCCGATAGTCCATATCGCAAGCGAACGCGCATTGTTTACACGCTCACTGCCGCTGGCCAAAGCCAACTCGGCGAACTTGTTGCCGACAACGGTCCAGGCGCCTGGGACGATGAACTCTTTGCAATCCGGATGTCACTTTTTAGTCAGACTGAAAGTGGCACCCGTATTCACATTCTGCAGGGTCGCAGAAGTCGAATTGAAGAACGACTTGATCAGCTACAGCAGAACCTAGCCAAGGGGCGCGAGCGTCTTGATACATACACCTTGGAATTACAACAGCACGGACTCGACGCTTTAGAGCGTGAGGTGCGCTGGCTCAACGAGTTAATCGCTCGGGAAGAAGCGAGCGCTCAAGAAACTTCTCGAAGTGATTCGAGTAAGCAAATAACAACAGCAAGAACAATCACTGAAAGTTAAGGAGACTAGTCCAGTGAATTCAGTAAAAGTAGCAATCGTAGGCGTAGGAAACTGTGCCTCATCATTAGTGCAAGGTGTCGAGTATTACAAAGATGCTGACCCTAAAGCACAAGTTCCCGGACTTATGCATGTGCAGTTTGGTCCGTACCACATCAGCGATGTTAAATTCGTTGCTGCATTCGATGTGGATGCAAAAAAAGTTGGCCAAGATCTTGCTTCTGCAATCCACGCCAGCGAAAACAACACCATCAAATTTGCTGACGTTCCACCAAGTGGCGTAACAGTTCAGCGCGGAGTAACTCTAGATGGTCTAGGCAAGTACTACAAGGAAATGGTCGTTGAATCTGACGAGGCTCCGGTAGATGTTGTTGCAGCACTCAAGGCCTCGGGCGCAGAGGTATTGGTTTGTTACTTGCCAGTTGGCTCTGAGCAAGCCGCAAAGTTTTACGCACAGTGCGCAATTGATGCTGGAGTTGCTTTCGTAAATGCACTTCCAGTATTCATTGCTAGCACTAAAGAGTGGGCAGATAAGTTCACTGCTGCAGGTGTGCCAATTGTTGGCGATGACATCAAGAGCCAGGTTGGCGCGACTATCACGCACCGCGTGCTTGCAAAACTTTTTGAAGACCGTGGTGTGATTGTTGATCGCACCTACCAGCTAAACGTTGGTGGAAACATGGACTTCATGAACATGCTTGAGCGCGATCGCCTTGAATCAAAAAAGATTTCAAAGACACAGTCTGTTACCTCGCAGTTGTCGCATGACATTGCTGCTCGTAACGTTCACATTGGTCCAAGTGACTATGTCGCCTGGCTTGACGATCGTAAATGGGCGTTCGTTCGTCTTGAAGGTCGCGCGTTCGGCGATGTGCCACTCAGCCTTGAATACAAACTTGAAGTTTGGGATTCACCAAACTCAGCAGGTGTAATCATCGATGCAATTCGGGCAGCAAAAATAGCTCTAGATCGCGGCATTGGTGGACCAATCTTGTCGGCATCAAGTTACTTCATGAAGAGCCCACCTGTTCAGTACGACGACACTAAGTGCCGTCTCGAAGTTGAAGCGTTCATTAACGGCGAAGCATAAATTTAAAATCTCCTTAACTTATGAACGGGACTTAGCCTTCGGGCTAGGTCCCGTTCTCATTTGCTCCCAAACTTTAGACGATTGGGCGGTACGCTAAAAATTGAAACGATGAAGTTGGCGGCCATAAATAAATGACTGAAGCGATAAAGCGGATTGTCCGTATCTTTCAAGTGCGCAATGCTCGCTTACTTCTACTAGTACGAATTTCAGGCCAGTCCGGCGATGGCCTGCTACAAACTGCGCTCACATCTTTTGTACTTTTCTCGCCTGAGCGACAAAATAGTCCGACTCGAATCGCCTTAGCATTTGCAATTCTGTTAGTGCCCTATTCGGTAGTTGGCCCATTCGTCGGAGTTTTTATTGATCGTTGGTCTCGCCAACAAATCTTGCTGTGGGCTAACCTACTTCGCACAGTACTAATGCTCGCTATTTGTCTAGTTGTTTTGAACCACGGGCAAAATGCCTTACTTGCAGTTTTGGTTTTAACCAGCTTGGGCGCAAACCGATTTATCCAAGCCTGTTTAGCTGCGAGTGTGCCACACGTTGTTATCCGAGAACATCTGGTTACCGCAAATGCACTATTTCCTACTCTGGGCACTACGAGTGCAGCAATTGCAGCTGGGCTGGGCATTGGGACGCAGCATTACTTCGGAAGTTCAGATCATGCGAACTCGGTTTTGATTCTTGTCGGTTCTATTTGCACGCTCATAGCAAGTTTGTTCGCCACTGCCATAAACCCAAAAATGATATTAGGTCCAACCGGTGTCTCTGGCAAAGTAAGCCACCATTTCAAAACTTCAATACATGATTTATACATCGGACTAAAAACTGTGCGCAAATCAACAAATGCGCGCAACAGTATTTACGCAGCATCGATACAGCGGTTCGCTTTTGGTATCACCACGATCTATGCGTTGATACTTTCGCGCACCACTTGGAGTGCCCAAGGTAAAACCACAAATTCAATTTCAGACTTTGGCGCTTGTGCTGGAAGCGCAGCCTTTGGCGCATTTGTAGCTGCCATGATCAGTGTGTTCTTGCTATCAGAACCGGACCATGCCGGTCATCGTGTTATGCGCCAAGCACACTTACGCCTTGCCAGCATTATTGCGTGCCTTGTGTGCTTACCAATTGTTTCTGTTGCATTCCAAGTAGCATCACTTGTGTCTGTGTGTCTCGCCGCTTTTACTATCGCATTCACGGGTCAGTTCCTGAAGATAAATGCTGACACAACAATTCAGGCAACAATCCATGATGCGCAACGCGGGCGAGTATTTTCTATTTTTGACATGCTATTAAACGGCGCACTGGTATTGGGCATTTCTACATTCGCGCTGATTCCAGCGCTACAACAACATGTAGTGATAAGTAGTCTCACGATTGCTGGAGCATTTATTGGCTGCGCTTACTTAATTCGAGAAATCAAGCCCGCGACTTCCGATGCTTAATTTTGTTGGTCCTGCCACCAACTAAGTAGACGCGCAACAGCCTTATCATGATCCAATTGGCCTTCATCAAGGCGCAGATTTAGTAGATAGTTGTAGGCCTTACCTACTTGTGGCCCGGGGGCTATGCCCAAGATTTCCATAATCTGGGCGCCATCTAAATCTGGGCGCATCGCTTGAAGTTCTTCTTGCTCAGATAAAACAGCAATGCGCTGCTCTAAATCATCATATGTACTAGCCAGAATTAGGGCCCGTCGTTGATTTCGCGTAGTGCAATCAGCTCGAGTCAGTTTATGTAGCCGAACTAATTGGTCGCCAGCGTCACGTACATATCTGCGCACTGCAGAATCAGTCCATTGCCCCTGGCCATAACCATGGAACCTTAAATGTAGTTCAATTAACTTACATACCGAATCAATAACATCATTTGGATAACGAAGTGCGGTCAAACGTTTGCGGGCAATTTTTGCGCCGACAACTTCATGGTGATGAAAACTCACGCCACCACCAGATTCAAATTTTCGAGTCTTGGGTTTGCCGATGTCGTGTAACAGTGCGGCTAAGCGCAGAACTAGATCCGGTTCACAAGTTGGTTCGTGCATTGTTTCCAAATCAATAGCCTGTTCCAAAACCTGCAGACTGTGCTGGTAAACATCTTTATGTCGATGGTGTTCGTCAATCTCCAACTGCAAGGCAGGCAGCTCGGGCAAAATATAATTCGCCAAAGTTGTACCTTCAAGAATTTCTAAACCTGAAGTTGGAAATTCGCCGAGTAGCAGCTTAGAAAGTTCGTCTGAAATGCGCTCGGCCGAAACAATCTCTAGTCGGGCTGCCATATCGGTTGCTGCAATAATCACATCAGCGACTGGAGTGAAGCCCAACTGACTTGCAAATCGAGCGGCACGCATCATGCGTAATGGGTCATCCGAGAACGACAATTCCGCTTCCCGCGGTGTGCGAATTAGGCGCCGCAGTAAGTCGCTAATCCCATCATGCAGATCAATAAATTCAAGTTGTGGAATCCGCACAGCCATTGCATTTATTGTGAAATCTCGGCGTACCAGGTCTTCTGCTAAGGATTCACCGAATGCAACAACTGGCTTGCGGCTAGCTTCGTCGTATTGTTCAGACCGATATGTGGTGATTTCGGCCATGAACGAACCGCGACGCACGCCAATAGTGCCGAATTCAATCCCGATGTCCCAGACCGTATCGGCCCATGGTGTCAGAAACTCCAACATTTGGGCAGGAGTTGCGTTTGTGGTGAAGTCTAAGTCTTTAATTTTGCGGTTCAAAATAAGGTCACGAACTGGACCACCAACTAACGCGCATTCGAAACCTGAATCAGCAAATAATTGGCCGAGCTCCATCACATCGGGCATTCGCCCAAGTGCTTGGGTCACTACCGAGGTAGCAATAAGTTCGGGTGATTGATTCATCGCGCTTCCTAGCCTAAATGTTGCGCGGGCAATGAGATGCATGCGCGCCAAGTATTCTTAAGGTGTGAGCGAATCTCAGTGGGACCAAAAGGTGACATTGGTTATCCGCACCCTTGTTTGTGCCACATTTGTTGCCGCCCTCGGTGGAGCTTTCGCAATTCCAGTCCAGGCACAAAATGATGATTTAACCATCAGTTCAGTGAAAGTGACTGATGCACCTTCGGGTAATAGGCATACAGTTGAAATAAGTGGCGAATTCTCCACCACGACGCCAAAACAAAATACACACCTTGATTTAGTAACTTTTGGTCCACTGCAAACTCGTAGTGAGTTAGCTCAAGTGCTAGCAGACCCGCATTTGAGTCGGGGACGAGCACATACTGATGTTTCGGTACTGCTGAAAACGCCAAGTAGTGCCAGGGCTAATTCTTTTTCGCTGAGATTCGATGGTGAAAAAGCTCTTGGGTCGACAACAGATGGAGTCTATGTATTCGGACTGGTGAAACGGGGATCAGCACTACAAACGAATTACGTACATCCTTGGTTTTATAAATCAAAACAAATCGAGAAAACTCAAGTAGTTTTCTTAACTCAACTTTCAGTTCAGAATAAACATTTAGCTGATGGCACAACCAAAGCAATTAACAGTGACGCACTCAGTTTGGTTCGAATCAATAACTTGTTAGACAATAAGGACATTTCGAATAATCTTGTTAAAGATCCTGCGCTTGATGACTGGTTACAAGACTTACAAGCTACCGCTTTGAAGCCGGCGGTCGATGAGGTAAAAAAGAAACTTGATAACAAAAGCGCAAACAGTGCAGCACAGATTTATAACCACACAGATTTACAATCTCTCATTGCTAGCAGCCCAAATGATATTTGGTCGATTCTGCGATTGAGCCCAGCAAATTCCAAACAACCACTTTTGTATTTTCCGAAATCTGGTCAGATCAATGGCCAAACATTGGCTCAGCTAACAAATGTGGGAAAGATTATTCCGGTTTTGTCCAATGCCTTTATAAGTGGAGATGCTTATCAAACCACTTACGCTTCAGCTCTGGTAAATAACCAGCAGAGTCTGATTTACGACGAAGGCACTTCACGATGCTTAACTATCAAAGACTCAATGCGCTCAGTTGAATGTGTTTCGGCAAATGTGGCCATGATTACCGCCGAATCACCTTATCAAGGACGCACAATCGCGGTTGTAGCCCCAGCCTTCTGGCCGGTGCAACCCGATAAGTTGACCGCAATTCTAAGTGGACTGCAGCGCAATAATTGGTCGAATCTAACGAACGTGCAAAAGGCACTTAGCCCGAGCGCGGATCGAGCAGTGTTCAATGTCACTGGGAAGTCCAAACGATTCGTGGCCGGATTCGTGGCTGCGGGTAAGCGCCTAAGTTATAGCGCAGCAGTACTTGGTAACGCAGTCGTGTCAGATAATTTCAGCTCCGATTTTGAACTGGCGCGTTTGCGTAGTTTCTCCGAACAGTTCCCAAACCCGCAGAGTGCGAACTATTTCCTAGCGGCTAATAAGGCCCTGCTGGAGCGAATTAGATCAAGCATTGCAATCAAGACATCAAGTCGGATAACTGTTGCTGGTGCTCGCGCTGAAATACCATTGACGATCTCGAATTCCTCGGGTTACTCAGTCAAAGTCAGGGCTACCGTGATCAGTACATCGAGTAGCCGTTTCACTTCAGTGCCAAGCCAACTAATCACTATTCCGAACAAAGCGCGAGTGACAGTGCCGGTCAAAATCCACTTCAAGGGCACCGGCAGTATTAATGTCAAAGTTAGATTGACCAATTCTAGGAACCAAGACCTTGGTATCACGCAAGATATCTCGGTGGCTTCCTCTGGTTATCAGTCATTGGCTCGTACTCTGGTATGGGGAGCGTGTGGACTGTTGGTTTTATTTGCAATCGTTAACGCCGCTCGAAAACGCCGTGATGACGTTACCGACACATCTACCGAAACTTAATTTTCAGTCAGCGAAGCGATGGTGAATAAATGGCCTTAGGCCTGGGCAACACTTCCGGAATGGCACTTGGAACATTGCTAAGTCGGATCACTGGAGTAGTGCGCGACATTGCTCTAGTTGCTGCAATCGGTACTGGGGTTTTTTCTGACACTTACTCGGTAGCAAATAGTTTGCCAAACATAATTTATATCTTGATTGCTGGCGGCGCGATCAATGCGGTGTTTATTCCGGCGCTTGTGCGACACATGAAAGAAGACTTGGATAACGGAAAAGTTTTCACAGATCGCCTGCTCACCTTGGTGGTTACCATGTTGATTGCAATTGTTGCTATCGCCCTGAGTTGCACTGCATTAATCGTGCACATGTACGCAACCAATAGTTGGACCGGCCAGGATTTCCATATTGCCATTGTCTTCGCGCTTTGGTGTATCCCCCAGATTCTCTTTTACGGGATTTACACCCTTGAATCGCAAATTCTGAACGCGCGCCAAGTCTTCAAGTTGCCGATGTTTGCTCCGATTGCAAATAACCTAGTAGTAATCATTAGTGCCATAATCTTCATCGCTTTAACGCATCTAACCCCAACTACGCAAAGTGTCACAAGTGGGCAACTAACTCTTCTTGGCGCAGGAACTACTTTTGGCGTAATAGTTCAGGCAGGAATTTTGTTTCCAGCACTTCGAAAAAGTGGTTACTCATTCTCGCTTAGATTTGATTTCCGAAATTCGGGTCTCGGGAAATTGGGAGATCTTGCTATTTGGACAATTGGTTTTGTATTCGTAAACCAGATTTCTTTCTTAATCATCGCCAAGCTAACTACTTACGCCAACGTTGTTGCCGAACAAAATGCTCAAGTTGCAGTTGGTTTTACTTCGTATCAAAAAGGGCAGCTCATGATGATGTTGCCACACTCAATAATTACGGTGTCAATAATCACTGCGCTCTTGCCCAGGCTAAGCGATCATTCACATTCGGAAAATCTCTCTGCCTTTGGACAGGAACTTGGAATCGCACTTCGTAATGTGATTACCTATCTGATTCCGTGTGCTGCGGTTCTGTTCTTCATGGGTAATCAAATAGGGGTAATCCTCTACGGCCACGGCGCTGCAAGTCACGATCAAGGGGCAGCAGTTGGCTACATCGCAAGTATGTTTGCTATCGGATTGCCTGCGTTTTCAATTTTCTATGTTTTATTGCGCACGTACTATGCACAAGAAAATACGAAAACTCCGTTCATGTTCAATCTTGGCTTTAATGCACTGCACATGGGTATCGGCTTAACCCTATTTTTCACGGTGAGCGATAAATACAAGGTGCCAAGTTTGGCTGTGGCATATTCGATTGCCTACATTGTGATTTGCTGGATTACTTGGCACCGGGTCACTCGCAGATTGCCGGCAGTTCCAGTGAAACAACTAGTTCAACTCCTGACTAAAGTCTTAGTCGCGGTGACTGTTTCTGGGTTGCTGGCCTGGAGCTTGGCAACACACTTATTTGCCAGCAAGTCAACGCCAGATGCCCTAAAGCAAATTGCACTATTTACTGTTATTCTTGCCATAGGTTATGTGACACTGGCCAAAATTATGCGAATAACCGAGGTTACCTCTTTGGTTAGCCAGGTAACGCAGCGAATATCAAGCAGGGATTAGGGATGGCTACGCGTACTTTCACCGATCGCTATTCCCTAGATGTTCAAATAAATTCAAGCCACAATGCTGTTTTGTGGCGCGCTATTGATAACTCGCTTAACCGAGTTGTCTGTATTGTTTTGCTACCTCATCACGATCCTCGAGCGCAAACCTTATTGGAACATGCCAAATCTGCTGCCGTAAACAGCAGTCGAAATGCTGTAGCAATTTTGGATATTGTTGAACGAGATTTTGTTTCGGGTGTTCGAGCCATAGATAGTGCTGACCCTTACTTAGGAATTGTTACTGAATGGGTTGATGGCCAAACAATTGATCACATTGTTGGCACAAATCTTGAACCATTACCCGTCAAAGAAGCCCTACGAATTCTGGCTCAGGTAGTCACAGCGGTAAGTGCGATGCACGAGCTTGGCTTAGTGCATGGCCGGCTACGTCCTCGAAATGTTTATCTAAATGAAGCCGGTGAAGTGCGGGTAACTGGTTTCGGGATAGACGGCGCTTTATTTACTGCTGATGGAAACTCGGTATCAACTGATATAGCTGGAATTGGCGACTTACTTTTTGCCATGGTCACCGCAACTTGGCCCAATGGTCCGGTAGGGGCCTTACCCTCTGCCCAAATTTTGGATAATAAAACTTTGACTTTACCTAGCCAACAACGCGTCGGTGTGGGTAAGGCAATAGATGAACTATATGAGAAAACCCAAGATGGAACATTTACCACCGCGGGTGAACTACTCCAAGAAATTTCGATAACGAATGCCTCAATGGTTGCCGAACTACAGGCTGCAGTGAATCGTTGGACTGATCATGAAGTCACTTGGCACGGCAAGGACATTCCGAAATCAAAACGGTTGCGCACGGTTACGTTAGCTTTCGTAATAATCTACCTATTTGGTTGGTCAGGTTGGCAACTTATGACGCACAACTTCCACAGCGGGTCGGCGAGTTTGCCAACAATCCCGGTGAAAACTATTTCGCCCACTGCATCGAGTAGTCCGACGGTATCGATTTCCGCGTCTGCCTCTAGTAGTTCGGCGCAATGGCCAACTCGCTACGCGACCCTGATTTCAGCAACAGGATACGATCCTTATGGTGATGAGCAAGAGAATCCTGAGTTAGCTAAATTCGCAATCGATGCTGATCCCAAGACGGCTTGGACGACAACCAACTACTTCTCAAATACGTTGGGCAAAAAACCTGGTGTGGGTTTGCTAATTGACTTAGGCAAAAAGACTAAAGTCTCACAGGTTGAAATCGATTTTGTTGGGGCCGGACATAGCGCAACAGTCTTTTTAGGTGACTCACTGAAGCCAGATCTAGCTAACACTGCAGTATTGGGAACAGTGAGCAACTCAAACAAATTTGAGGCCTTTACGCCAGAAAAACCTGTAACGGGACAATATGTTTTGATCTGGCTGACTAAAGTCCCACGCAATGTCGTTGGTAACTATGTAGGTGGAATAACAGACGTGAAAGTCGGGTTGTAACTCATACGCCACAGGTACAAGGCAATAAGCCTGCGCGTAAACTTAATAATGCAGCAGACTAACAATAAGTAAAGGACCGCACATGACTAATGAAGTCGCCGAGTTAATCATCATTGGCTCAGGTCCATGTGGCTATACCGCCGCTATTTATGCTGCTCGTGCGCAACTAAATCCCATTGTGTTTGAAGGCGCTGTCACTGCCGGTGGTGCACTTATGAACACCACCGAGGTGGAAAACTTTCCAGGATTCCCTGAAGGCATAATGGGTCCTGCATTAATGGAAAACATGCGCGCGCAGGCCGAGAGGTTTGGCGCAAAATTTGTGACCGACGATGTCACAGTTGCTGAATTAACTGGCGCAATCAAAACGGTTACCGATAGTTCAGGTAAGCAATACCAAAGTCATGCTGTGGTACTAGCAACCGGATCAGGCTATCGCGAGCTGGGCTTACCAAATGAAAAGGCCTTATCCGGGCATGGCGTCTCGTGGTGTGCTACTTGTGATGGATTCTTTTTCCGTGGACAAGACATCGCAGTTGTTGGTGGTGGCGACTCGGCAATCGAAGAGGCCACATTCTTAACTCGATTTGCTGACAGTGTCACTTTGATTCACCGACGTGGCGAACTTCGGGCAAGTAAAATTATGGCCGAACGAGCGCACAAGGATCCGAAAATTAATTTTGCTTGGCATAGTGAAGTAGCCGCAATTCATGGGGAAGGCAAACTCACAGGAGTTACCTTGCGCAATACAAACACTGGTGAAACATCCGAACTAGCAGTGACTGGACTTTTTGTTGCCATTGGCCACGACCCCCGTTCCGAATTAGTTAAGGGTCAAGTTGACCTAGATAACGAAGGTTATGTATTGACCAAGCCAGGCTCTACTGCCACAAATCTTGCTGGCGTGTTTGCTGCCGGTGATTTGGTGGACCACACTTACCGTCAGGCCATTACGGCTGCTGGCACTGGATGTGCTGCGGCCCTTGATGCCGAACGCTTCTTGGCACACAAGGGCTAATCGAAGTTTCAACACTCTATGCTTGATTAAGCATGGGCAATCATTAAGGAGAAAATAATGGGTGCAACAGTTCAAGTAACCGACGCGACTTTCGCCGAGACGGTTCTATCAAACAGCAAGCCGGTGCTTGTGGACTTTTGGGCCACTTGGTGTGGTCCATGTAAGCAGGTTGCTCCCATTCTTGAAGAGCTTGCTGGTGAACTTTCTGAGAAATTGGTTATCGCAAAAATTGATGTGGACGAGAATCCAGCTATCGCTGCGAACAGTAACATCATTTCAATTCCGACTTTGAATCTCTACAAGGATGGCCAGTTAGTGAAGCAAATCATTGGTGCCAAGCCAAAAGCTACTTTGCTTGCTGAATTGGCTGAATACCTTTAATTAATTCATGGTTGCCGTTTCGTTGCGAAATGGCGATGTCGATCCTGTAGTTGTTGAGGTTCGACAACGCCTGTCTCGTCTTGGATTATTGCCGGAACAAGGTGCACATGCATCGCAGGTTTTCGATGATGAAGTTTTGAATGCGGTGCGACTATTTCAGCAGTCGCGCGGGATGAAAATCGATGGCATTGTCGGGCCACAAACATATCGCAGACTCGAAGAGGCGCATTGGGTTTTAGGAGATCGAATACTCACCTACATGCCTGGCAAAACAATTCACGGTGAAGATGTTGCTACTCTGCAACACAAGTTGCAAGAGCTTGGCTTTAATGTCGATCGGCTAGATGGCGTATTCGGGCCGATAACAGATAGGGCAGTCAGAGATTTTCAGCGCAGTGTCGGCCTTGCCGATGATGGCACTTGTGGGCCTGCAGTTTTTGCCGCTTTTGCTAGATTGACGCGAACGGTAACCGGTGGCAATCAAGAACATTTGCGTGACATAGCCGCGATAGATTTTGGGCATTCGATCGATTTCGCCACCATTTTGTTAGATGTTAGTGACGATGCAACTTTGCTTTCTGGAACGAGCCTGTCGATTGCTGATGTGTGTTGGGACATCGCTACTCGACTTGAAGCTCGTCTGGTGGCTGCTGGAAGTCAAGTAATTTTGGTGCGCAATGAGAAAACTGCCCGCCCAGATGAGCAGGAATGTGCCCGCATTGCCAATGATCAAAATGTTGATTTAGTTTTATCGCTGCACATGGATAAGTGCGACAATGCGCTGGCCAATGGCGTGGCAACTTCTTACTTCGGGCACAAGCTTTCAAGATCTGTTGTTGGTGAGCGCCTTGCTGATACTGTGCAACAAGAAATTACAACCCAGACGCAATTGGGCGACTGTCGCGCACACGCCCGCACTGGAGATCTTTTACGGTTAACCCGGATGCCGGCTGTGCACATTGATTTGGGTTACGCCACAAACACCACAGATAGCGCAATTATGGCGCAGGACAAAACTCGCGATGCAATCTCATCTGCGCTGGCGTTAGCAGTTAGTCGGGTTCTGGCAGTTCGAATCGGTTAGGACTGGTTAGGACTGGTTACAGCCGATTACAGCCAGTTCGAACCGAGTTTAGCGCTCTGCTTTCGCTAGTTTTATCTGTTGCTAGAGCGCATTTGATTATCCGGGCCAAGTGATTTGCGCATCCTGCGTAGGTGGTTGGAGTAGCCGGCGCAATCACTCTGGCTTGTCGTCAGGCCCTTGAACTATCGCTAGATTTGCTCAGTTGAGACAAATGTGACTTAGGTCACAAAAATAGGACTTCTCCACAGGTTGTTCACCTGTGTAAAACCCTAAAGTAGAGGTTCACCGAACATGCCACGCGTTGGCGGATCTACGATTTCCACAATGCGGCGCAGATCTTCCAAAGTTGCAAATTCGATTATCACTTTGCCGCGTTTTTGGCCGACTGCCACGGTAACTCGAGTGTCTAATCGGGCCGACATTCGTTCGCCTAATTCCGCCAGTCCAGGTGCGCTAAGTGTTCCCTTTGCCTTGCTGGTCTTTGCAGCTTTTGGTTTATCAGCTAGCCCGACAGAAACGATTTCTTCAACAGATCGTACCGACAGGCCTTCGGCCACGATCCGGGTAGCCAGTTTCTCGATGGCGGCTGCATCTTTCAAACCAAGAAGTGCTCGGGCATGCCCAGCAGAGAGCACC
>Ga0214921_10005315_pt1 | contig 18273 bp, 12 predicted proteins | sample LL1505_MetaG_FD_177992 | JGI IMG/M metagenome (GOLD analysis project Ga0214921, IMG submission 177992) | Freshwater microbial communities from Lake Lanier, Atlanta, Georgia, United States - LL-1505 | ecosystem: Environmental > Aquatic > Freshwater > Lake | place: USA: Georgia | collected... | reverse complement strand
TTTTTCACTTGTTTTAGGACTGCTTTTTGGCGCTTGAGAATGTTCTCGATAATGGCGGTATTATACGCATCATGAATGAATAGTTTTGGCACATGGGCGGCGAAAAAGCCGTTGCCGGCCTCCGTTCCGGAGATGACGGTTCCGATGGGAATATCTTGGTGATGAAACATCAAGTCCTGAACGAGGAAACTTTTACCGGTATCACGGCGTCCGATGAGAACGATAACGGGTCCCTTATTTTCATCGGGACGAAAGCTGATAGCCTTCATATCGAATTTCGCGAGCTCTAAATTCATGGCGAACTTGGTGATACAAATGATATATATTTTTTTGCGATGATTTATACGAAGAAACACAAATGGTGGTGGTATGTCATCGCCCGTTTAAAACCGATATAAAACTTCTATCGATCAATCATATTATTGTATTTTAGGAGAAATGAATACGACTACGACTACATCGAAATTTCAACTACACTACCGAAAACATAAATATACGCCAGACAGTATTGAATCGGCGCTATTGTATGATATTCAAAATTATATACCTATCTATTCTAGATTTTTTTGTATCAACGAAAACAATTACAACGGGATTCAGTTGAACCAAAGGTATTATCTACAAAATGTTATTGAACATCCTAGACAAATCATGGGAGAAACGACCCGAAACGACAATCTGTCTACTACATCTCTAAACCATTTAGAAACTGTAATCGGAGATGACGCTGGAAATACAACGAATGTTCCTATATTTGTAAAATATTCGCCTCTATTGGACCCAATACGGTATTTATCTGGGAAATATGAACCGTTGACGACGACGACGACAGGAGTGGACGGTAGTTCAGTTCCTATTACCACAAAAACATCACTTCCTAGGTACAATTCAACTCTGGAAAACTGTGAAGAAAAATTGCTGAATACGAACAATTCATCCTATGTCGATGGATTTTTCTCGTATTTGACAAGTCGCACTCTTCATACACATGGTATTGTTCATGGATTAGACTATTATGGCAGTTATCTATGTAAACAACGCGAATTTTCAACGAATGTATTTGACGATATAGACTATTTGGCTGACTGTTCCTTTTTTAATACATACGAAAATGAACGTTTTACGATCGATTACTCACAATTTGGAGATGACGAATCAAGTATGCGTGATCATAAATGGTTGAAACTCCGTAACAAGTTGAATCCTGTATTAAATAAACCTATTTCGATTCTAGAAGACGATGTATTTGATTTTGAACCAACGGTTATACAGTCGTCATCGTCGTCGTCGTCGTCGTTGTTGGAAGCATCATCTCTCGATGTCGTAGAAATAAATGTTGATAGTTTTGAATCAAGAAGTGAAGAACAACATCAAGACATGCTAGAAACGAAGATAAAGAACGCAACAAACGGAAATAATATCAGCGAAAGCAAACGAAACGACGACGGCGGCGACAGCGACAGCGACAGCGAAAGCGATACATCTCAATCAAACTCATCTTATACTACGATCGAAGACCACGAAGAAAACGACGAAAACGACGGCGAAGACGATACAAAAAAGACCAACGATGAAACACATGATGATGACGAATCGAACGAAAGCGACGATATGACATCCTATACAGATTACAGCGATGACGAACAGATCATCGTAAAAATAAAAGATTTTCCAATCCAAGCAATTTTACTTGAAAGATGTGTGAGTACACTCGACCATATTATGATGCGAGACGAGCTAACAAAAGAAGAATGGACTTCACTCCTATTTCAGGTGATTATGACGCTGGTCATTTATCAAAAGATGTTCGCATTCACACACAACGATCTTCACACAAATAACATCATGTTCATCGAGACTACAGAAGAGTTTATTTACTATCTCTACGAAAACCAGTTTTACAAGGTTCCAACATATGGTCGTATATTCAAGATTATTGATTTCGGTCGCGCAATCTACAAATTCAACGGAGAGCTTATATGTAGTGATAGTTATCATCCGAAAGGTGACGCAGCGACACAATACAATTTCCCGCCGTATTATAACCCGAATAAACCAACTGTCGAACCGAATTATAGTTTTGATTTATGCCGTTTTGCCTGCGCACTTTTCGACTATTTCATTTATGACCTACGCAAGGTAGAAAAGCTGTGTAAATCAGATCCGATCATTAAGTTGGTTGTAAAGTGGACGATGGATGATAAAGGACGTAATGTCCTGTATAAATCGAGTGGTGAAGAGAGATATCCGGATTTCAAACTGTATAAGATGATCTCTCGTTCGGTTCACAATCATATCCCCGCGAATGAAATCCATAATCCGCTGTTCGATGAATACAAAATCACGTATAAAAAATACAAGAAACACGCAGCACTCGCGGCGAGGTTCTTGAAAGACGGTAAAAATACACATATTATGATGAATGTGGATACATTACCTAGTTATTCCGATTCAAATACATCTCACGATGAGCAGGTAGACCGTTCTTCGCGATGAACTCGATATTGCGCATGGTCCATCCCATGCTTGTGCCAGAATGCCCGGTCTCCATATTGTCGCCAACTAGTGTAACGATTCGATCGTCGCCGTAGCTGAACATGAACCCGCGATCCGCGGGAGGACTGTATTTTGAGAGATATTCCCATATGTTGATTTCCTTATGTTTGATATCTGGCATTTCACCGACACGAATGATTGAACGCATTCCGTCACGAATCATGTCTTCAGACCATCGGTCGTTCATATAAGACAAGTCGCAGTCACGAACCGCGTCCAACGTAAGAGGCCAGTATCCTGGGGTACGTCCAGATGATGGATGAATATTGACGGGTACGGATTCCGGAGCGACGGTATCGATAGTAGTAACAGAAGACATGTTAGCGAACGAATGAACGATTCTTGGTTTCACATAAATATAAACATAACGATTCAATTTTTTATGTTTATACTGGCTATTTTATTGTATAATTGGTGAAATAAGTTTTTAATATTTGTTCCAAGTTGGGGGGTTACGCAGATGAGACAACTTTTTCGAATTCGATTTTCTTGAATACGTCTTTGTCTATCTTGTTTTTCAACTCGAATTGTTCACTTATTCTTGCTTGTGTGATCACGATTTTTATGGGTGACGCTGGTTGTAACTGCTCGCAAAGAGTCACGACAAATCCGACAGAAGACACATCGTTTCTACATGATGTGATTGTGATTTGAAGAATCGTAATACCATTATACCATCCACCGTTGACCCAATCTAGAATGAATCGTATGACTTTCATGCAACTTGGAGTAGTCATTTCACCTACACCAAAAGTACTATATGTTGTTTGACTCGGCTGTATTACGATGTTTTTGACTCTGTCGCGACGTAATTCAATTGATAACATTTTTAGTCTATCTTCTAACGTCATATGTGGACAAAACGCTTTGTCACAAATGGTTACATAGTAGGTGCCGCCAACGCTACTAAAATGTAGTACTTCAGTATTGAAATCGTAAATGTCTTCGTAGTTGCGCATTCTGGGCATCCATACTGTTCCTCGAAACGAATACAATTTTTCTATATCATGTTCTGTACGTACCATTCTCTGGTTCATATGATTTATTTCCTTCATTTGATTCTCTAAAACGGCTAGTCTCTCTTTCGTTTCTCGCAATTCGTCTCTCAATTCGTCGATTTCAGCCCGATTGTCTTCAACAAGTGGTGGAGCACTCGCCTGAAGCTCAGGATGAGGATATGTAGGTTCAACATGCTCAAATACAATTTTCCCGTTTTCAACCTTCATTATTCCATAACAACATTCGAAATCTACCAGTGTTGATAATATATTGCACGACATTCGTGTTGATTTGATTCTAAATAACAATATAATAACTAATAATCATTCAATTTTACACCTGTGTCTGGGTTATCTTGTCCAATATAACACCAACAACGACACCAAGCGATAAGCTCCCTGACATGAATCCAACGATTGCGGTTATAATGGTGATTACCCATCGCCGATCAAATGACTGTGGTTTGAATAAGCTATTCCAGTCGCCTGTTTTATATACAACGAGTAACATGACTCCGACCACCGCTGCAATTGGAATTTCGTTTATGGCACGACCAAAGAAGAGACATATCACGATAAAAAGTACACTAGTAATCACGGATGAAAACTGGGTTTTCGAACCGTTGGCTAGATTAAGCTTGCTTTGTCCGACCAATACACACCCACCAAAACCGCCGGTGATCCCAGTAGCGATATTCGCAATACCTTGTACAATACTCTCGCGAAACGAATCACCCTTCATACCCAACGCGGCCTCAGTATCTTTCACCATAATCAGAGACTCCAATAACCCGGTGAATGCCATTGCCGCCGAAAACGGCAGCATTTTCAGAAGACTATCTGCGTCGTATTTTATTTTACTAGATGATATAGATTCCAGTGATATAAGAGAAGGTAGATGTGAATTTAATTCGCCGGTGTCTTTCACACGATCTATATTGTAGTATTTCGTAAAAATGTAGATAAACGCAGTAATCGCGAACATAGAAATGAGACCTCCGGGAATATGAATTTGCTGGTCTTTACTATGCGTTATTGTAATGACGCCGAAGAACGCAATCAACGTGGATATAATCGTGAATAGAGTCGTATTCACCATTTTTAATCCGGTCATCCATTTACGGTCTTTGTCTTTGAAATTATCCAATTGATGAACCGCGATAAGACCCGCCAACGCAATCAAAAACCCCGACATGATGTGTTTTGGAATATATGTTACATACTTATAGAGACCTGTTACGGCTGCAAAAATCTGGATTAAACCGCCAGCGATCACAGTAGGTATGATGTACTCTTTCCCGAGTAAGGTGGATACTCCGGCGATGGATGTTGCGACTGCTGCGGTTGAACCCGAAATCATCGTCGGCATTCCTCCGAATAATGATGTGATGAGTGACATCACCATAGTATTTTGAATCCCAACATTCGGCGCCAATCCCATAATAAACGCAAACGCTATAGATTCAGGAATTAATAAGAGAGCAATCGTTAGACCCGAAAGAAACTCGTTGATGAGTTGTGTAGCAGGTACAGTCGGTACAATCATTATATAATATAAACAAAATATTGACTTATAATATATTGTTATTATAATATATTGTATAATGAACGGTACTCGCGACACCATCACCATCAACGGTGTAACCTACGACATCACCGACTTCAAACACCCTGGCGGTAATATTATCAACTACGCGAAGAATTCTCCAGATGCGACTGAAGTATTCAACGAGTTTCATTATCGGTCATCCAAAGCAAAAAAGATGCTGCTATCACTCCCACATTACAGTCATGATCCAGATACCATTTCTTCGAATCAAGTTATCGAACTCACGCCACAACAGCAAGAAATGACGGCGGATTTTCGAGAGATGCGCGCCACACTCATCGAGCAAGGATGCTTTGAACCAGACTATATCCATGTCTATTTTCGGTTATTAGAAATCGCGTTTTATTTCGGTCTAGGAACATGGCTTGCTTCTTATAATATATACGCGTCTCTTCTCTCGTTCATCGTCTTTAAGACCCGTTGTGGCTGGGTTCAACACGAATGCGGACACCTTAGTTTTACCGGAATCCGCACGATGGACCGCGCGATTCAGACATTCACGATGGGCTTTGGAGGCGGGGTTAGTTCATCTGTATGGAATTCGATGCATCAAAAACATCATGCTACGCCGCAAAAAATTAAACACGATATCGATTTGGATACAACGCCATTTGTCGCCTTTTTTGATACCGCATTTGAGGAAAACACGAATGGGAAAGCAGCATCCAAGTTTATGAATCGATTGTGGATGCGTCTTCAAGCCTGGACATTTTTGCCTGTCGTCAATGGAGTTATCGTCCATCTATTCTGGACATATTATCTTCATCCGAAGAAAGTGTTTCAGCGATTGCGTTCCGCGCGAACGAGAGAATTATGTCTTGAAACCGCATTCGAAGCAGTCTGTATGGCAGGTTCTCATATATCGTTGCCGATCATTTTATATTCTGGTGGAGAAAGTGGTGGCGGCCTATTATGGTGTTATTTCCTTCTTATGGTCGCGAATTTCTGGAATTTCATATATCTATTTGGTCACTTCTCTCTCTCACATACATTCACAGGCGTCATTCCTGAAGACAAACATATACTGTGGTTTGAATATGCGTTGGACCACACCGTGAATATATCAACCAAATCCGCGTTTGTTACATGGATTATGGGATATCTAAATTTTCAAATCGAACATCATCTATTTCCATCGATGCCGCAATATAAAAACGCTTTGGCGGCACCATATGTTCGCAGATTTTGTGCGAAATGGGCCAACGCACCCGGTTTGAAATACGTTGAACATTTCTATACAACGGCATGGAGCTTGATGTTGTCGAACTTGAACAAAGTCGGAAAACATTATTATGAAAATGGTATTATGATGAACGGTCATAAAGAACCGTCTGAAGAAAATCTTCATCTTGATTAAAACCCGGGTGTATCCACAAACACAGCTGGTGCTCCACCGCCACCACCGCTACCACCGCTACCACCGCTACTAATATTCTCAAACTGATTCAAAATAAAAACTGCTAAAATAGATGACACACAAACAACGACTGAATCTCGAACAAGGACCTTCACCGATTTTTGGTTATCATGATCAACAAACCGCATTTCTATGAATTTCAATAAAAAATATACGATAGCGACAGATGCGCCGATGATCGCTAATTTCGTCGTGTTGAACATTTTTATTACGGATGGATGTATATAATAAAAGACGTATATACATACAATTTCAATTATTTATTCGGTATTATACGCAACGCCGCTGGACCGCTACTACGATGTCTGGAATGCCATTAATACTGGTGGATAACAAATATATAATATAAGACCTGCGAATGCTAAAAATACAAAAGAGAAAATGAAGATGAGTAAATCGATAATAAATATATTGTTATACCATTTGCTTTCTTCTTCGTCGCTGTCTGCCATCTTTGTATTATACGACTATTTTTTATAAGTGGTGCGCTTACGCCAATACCTCAATATCATCTAATAAAGGCGGTGCGTTGAGTTCCTGTATATCATTCAACGTATGAATATCGAGTGTATCCAACCGTATATCTCCACCAATCTTCAATCGACCTGAGTCGCCTTCATCATCGCCATCGCCATCGCCATCGCCATCGTCCTGTGTCATATATTCGTTCTTTCTCTCGGAAGCGTCCATTTCAAAGGTTCGCACCTCATTCTCTCCGAACGAAACGCCGCCGCCGCCGCCACCGCCGTCATTTATTATTGATGTCGAATCATTCGAGAGATTAGAACTTCCATTTAATTCACCTACAAAGTCAAGCTGATCGATTGTCGGCGCTGTCGTCGTCGTATCATCACCGTTGGCATCGCCATCGCCGCTACCACCGACGACCCGATCACGATGGCGTCTTCGACGTGTGCTTCCATGGTGCTGACGCCGCCTCGCCGAGAGATTGGCGTCCTCTTCCGAGAGAATCGGCTCTTGCTGAATCACCTCCTCATTTTCGGTCACTTCCACTACGTCTTCGATCGTATCTTCTAAATACATTTTAATCAGTTCCTCCACCGGTATATTATCACGAATCGTATTATAGATACACTCCTTCACGATAATTTCGAACTCACGATTATTACGCTGGGTATGAAGCGGTTGAATTCCTCTCTCGAAAATATAGACGTTGGAATATACTTTTCGCGCGGTATTCACATAAATCTTATGAACGAAATCCGCCAATTGTGGTATCTTGATATCGACTTTCTTCTGTTTATTTCCAACACGCATTACCGTCATACACTTTAAATGAATAATATGAACACATGTAATCAAATCCTCTAAATACCCGCATGTGCTGCGTTCTTTGATTCGCGAAGTCTCTTCCTTAATAATATTCGGGTTCCATTTTGGAACTCTCGAGAGAAGATTCTGAAACGTCATCAAATACTTGTCTTGTTCCTTGTTTCCAACACACAATTTCACAGCTTCATCAAAAATAGAGCGTATACCTTCTTGGATAAGTGGTGTAAGAATATTGACGAGACGAGACGCCCATTCATTCTTTGATTCATATAGAGAAGTAACCGAATAATCATCCATCGCGCGGTAGTAAGCCTAAAATCGACAATGACCTTACATAAACGAAATATTTTCTAAACTCCTATTACAACGAAATACAATAAAATGAAGAAAATAAAAGAGTAACAACTTCTCGTTTCTAAACTCTTTACGAACCTTATCAAACATGATCAGCATTTCGTATCTACGAATATCGTAAATATCTGGATGTTTATGAATAAAATCGATAATATCAAGACCGCAATATCCTTGTTCGTATAGCGAAACGGATAAATCGAGAATTTTTTCATAGTCTTTACATGTATACTTATCTTCTGGAATTGGCTCACACTCTGCTGACGTCGAATCCGTAACAGCATACCTTTGTAAAAAACTAGGGTGGATAGTTATCATTTCCGACAGTGTGGTTTCTCTCGGTTTCGTTATTTTATTTGTATTACATACCTTATCGGCTAAATATTTGTGAAGATTCACGGTCGTCGTGGTCGACTCGATACATGGATGTGGAATGTAGATATCGCAAAATCGCGAAAGAATCGGTTTTAATAGACTATCTTTATTTTCAACCACAATAAAGAATCGGGTGGAAGAACTGAATAGTTCGATACATCTTCGTAATGCGGATTGTGCGTCAATCGTCAATTTGTCCGCATTCGTCAATATAACGGATTTAAAAATCGCGCCTTCTTTCATGTCGATATTTGTCTTCGCAAAAAACTTCAATTCTTCGCGAATGAACCGAATGCCCTTTCCATGAGCACAATTTGCTCTCATTACGTAGTTTTTTATTGCGTTTTTATCACCACCATAGATCATGTTAATAAACCGATTTAATATAAATGTTTTACCAGATCCATGTGTTCCATAAAATATGATATTCGGGATTTTGCGGTTCTTAATAAAAACTTCGAGTTTCGTATGAATATGTTTATGGATATCTTGTAATTCTGGGTTTTCGGGGTTTTCTAAGGGTGTTGTCATAATTACAACGATGGGTTGTAATAATGAAATAAAATCGTTTAATTCCGTTTCAACGATGAATTGTGTGAATCACTTAAAAATTAATCACTTGGTCATACGGCTTTACGTTGGATAATGTTCCAGGCATATTGCTTTTACCGTCGTTTATAACGCCACCTGCCTCGCCGTCCGTGTAATAATAATTGGTAGTGTAGTAATAATTCGTCGGTTTTGACGCAGTATAAAATGGCGACTCTTCATCGTATCCTTGACCATTATACATACCTAGATAGGCGGTTGCGGCAGGTGAACCATCTTCATAATAATACGCATTACGACGGTCTGTGCGTTGGTTACTCGCGGGGTCATTCGGGTCAATCCAGTTACCGACTGTGCGAATGATATTTCCGGTAGCATCTCGTATTGCGCCAAACAATCCGGGACTTTGTCCTTGTCCTTGCCCTTGTCCTTGTCCTTGTCCTTGTCCAGGTGGAATGCGGTTGAAGCGACCATAACCGCGGAAATTACGAGTAATCCCACGGCGGTATATATCGTCTTCGTCAAGTAATGACGCGCTCGTTTCTCTCGCAATATCATCGTATTGAGTGCGTGTGCTCGCAAGTAGATTCTTCTCGATTTGGGTTCCATCTGGCAAATATGTCGCCCAACGAATCACCTTCAGACAATCCGCATCAATACGGCACGCATCCGAACCGGTCCTTCCAGGATTGTTACACTTCCATGGGCATTTACGCATAAGTAAAATATTATTACCATCGGCGGATTTGACGACGTTGCCGCTTGCGTCTAAGCGAAAAATATTCTGGCAGTTGCCTTCGTTGCTTGACATCGTAGATGGTTCAGCACATTTACGCACATGTCCATCATCGCCATATCGCCAGTTGGCGCCATCATACCATGAGTCGGGATGGCTAGCAATAAGTCGATTACGGCGCGCAACTGCGACGTCATATTTGAGCTGTGCGTCCGTTTTCGCGGTCGTGGTTGTAGCAGCACGAAGCGCACGATACGCGCTTTCATACTCTTTCTGTGCTTCGATCGCCCAGTTCATCTGGCGTTTCACATCGGAAATAAGCACAGATGACGCTGCCGCAGTCACGTAGGTGGTTCCATCACTCGCGGTGCCCGATGATGTTGGCGTGCCGGTGCTAACCGCAGTTGAAGTCCTTGATTTAATTGCGGGAAATGTGTATTCTCCGGCGTCTAAAAAGTTGGTGCTACTAAAATTATATACAGCACCAGCGGGGGTGATCGTGCTTGACAAAAATGTGCGTATTTTAATTCCGGTAGAAGAGGACTGAACCGCTGTATCGGGAGTTCGAAGGCCATACACAAACAACGTTGCGGTGGTATTTGCCGCAAGAGGATTATCTCCACTCAATATGAATGACGCAAATGACGGTGACGCAGACGTAAACGACAAGTTTCGATAAGCAAAAGAGTTCGCACCTTGTAACAGTTTTATCTCCAAATTCACGCCATCTAATCGCATCAAGTTCGGAATTTGTATCATCATCATATCCCCAACACTTAATGGATTTGTCAAAGCGAAATCTAACTTAAAGACGGTCTGACTACCTGCGGGTGTTTCGGTATTCGAATCATCTCTCTCGACTAATTTCGCCAATGGTGTAGTTGTTATTCTACGACACACTTGATAATTTGTGTCCAGGTCATACGTCTTATTGCTGAAAATCTTAACAATTTTCGATGCGTCAGTGGAATATAAATTTACGGCAACTAATGTTTGAGAACCGGCAGGTTCGGCGGAATTTTCTAATGTAAGATATTGATTCGTTGTTGGTGCTGCGGGTGCTGTCGTAGGCGTTTTTATACCGTTTATTTCGAGTTCATATGTCGCGGGTCCAACATCAGCGGCGGTTTGCTGTGGGGTATATGTGATTTCACAATTCGGTCCTACGGTTGCGACACTAATACCGGGTGATGGAGATGTAATCGTCTCAATCACCGGGGCATTACTACTATTTAGTTTCATAGTCAAACTCATACCGGTTGCGGCACTATTGCTGGCATATATGCTAGGTATCGTTATCTTAATGGTTCTGGCCGGATTTTGTCCACCCTTTAAGTTGGTTCCTGTGGTTGTTTTGAAGATAAAGCGATATTTCATTACAGTATTCTGAACAAATTCACAGCGATTAAGAATGACTTTTCCTTCGGTCGCACCACTAGATAAAGGAATATTCGCATCATGTGATAATATCATGAGAGACGCTGGGGGTGTAACGGCGGTCATCCCTTCAATCACCCCCGTGCCATATCCCTCTGACGGCGCAATCCAGCGACTAAACCCGCCATTTCGATACGTGCGCGACACCCAAACACTCACCATTATTACTAAAATGAGAACGAATATAATCGTGGTTTTATCTTGGAATAATTCACGAAGGTTCATTTGTAGTAGTAATTATAATATTATAACTATAATAATGTTATAAAATTATCTCTCGGATAGGCGAGAATTGAATTGAATTGAATGAATCAATACGTCTGAAGACTATGTGTGTATGGGTTCTGTCTAAATGCGTTTAAGATGTCGGGTTGAATTCTCTCGTTTAACTTTCCTTCATCATAACTTTGCGGCATCGTCATCTTGCCATAAATATCGATACTGGGGATCGATGAAGGGGCGTTCGTCATGACCATCGCACGGTTATTCGCACGGTCGGCATCCAAGCGGTCAATCTGAACATTCGTATTCGAGTTGAAGAGAGACATAGATCCATGGTTTGTCACATTTTTATAGGTTTTATTCACGTTATTGCGCTGGTTATACGCGGCGTTGTATAGGCTATTTCCCATACGTGTCGCGGTTCCTCCTGCGCCTCCTAAATAATCTGTGCTGGTTGTGGCACGTTCGGTATCCACAGGTGTATTCTGAGAGATTAGATAACCAGCAGCGGCCTGGCGTTCCACATTCAAGTGGTCAAACCCAACCAATCCTACTGTCGTCTCCTTGATGGTAGTAGGAGCGCGGTCAGCTGGATTGAATGTAGCAGTAACCGCAGCAGAAACTGGCATACGCGCGTTCTCATACATTCGCGCATTTCCAACCACATTTTCCTTACGAGAGGGTTTGAGTACATCCAATAATGGCGCAACGACTGCTTTAAGCGCACCATGGATACCGCCCATCTCATTCTGGCGAACAGTCGTCCTATTGTTGTGTGTGAACTTGTAGCTCATACGACCAAAGTCGGCCTCTGTTGCGGTATTTTTCTCCGCAGCATAAGGATTAATTATCGGCTTACCGTCATATGTCTGACGACGCGTATCTTCGAAATTCTTAGGAGCATACATCGCGCTTCCACCATCAGCAGGAGCAGTCGCGCCAAAGTATTCCGTCGTCGTCGTCTGTCGATTACTCTCTCGGTCCATCTCTATCGCACGCTGTGTTTCACCCTTTTCAGCACCGGTTGTAGTAAACCAACGGTCAGGTGTATTGATAAAAAATGTGTCAGGCAAATGTTTCTCCATGCGCCCTAAAGTCTCCGCAGTAGGCGCATTTTGGATATAATGTGCGGCAGGTCCTTGGTGACCTTCGAGAGAATACGTAAGCTTCGGATTCGTCTTGACGCGTAATTCGTCAACACCGCGATCAATCCATTTCTCTCGTGCTTCCATTCCTGAATTAAATCCAAGCGTCCCTTGCGCGCTATAACCTTGATCCAATCCAGGACCAACCCGCACCTCTTCCCACGGTTTCACATTCGCGATTTTCATGCTAGGAAGAACGCGTGACTGATAGAAGTCATTCTGGTTCGGCATACCATTTGGGTGATGCATATTTTCCTGAGGTCGAAAGAGCGGCGCCTGTTCAGTCTTGCTAACATACTGTGAACCGCCGCCGACTTTATTATCAAGGACATTTTCATGCATATTCGCACCGGTCGTCAATCCGCGTATTTTTGCGCCATAATACGGCTCCATATTGTTATGGGTGAATGCCATAGGATCGATTTGGGCCCCGGTGAGTGACATAAACCCATCTTTACTATAATTATCTCCGAACTGCGTGTCTAAACCTTCTCCGACGGCGCCGGTGATAGCGGTAGGTCCCGTTTTGGGAATGATGTCTTTCTTATCATTCGTATTGTCGCGGCTGCGTTCCGCAATACCGCGAAGTATGCCTACACCTCCAACACCACCAGCAACACCAGCAGACATTTTATCATAATCCACATTATTCGCATAATATCGGTCTGTGTGTGTATTTGGATTTTTATATTCATTCACGTTTGTTCCAGTATTTGGGCGAATTACCGGATAATTCGTAATAGGAATAGACATGTTCGGCAAATATCTGGCATTATTCGCGTTAGGATTACGGTAACCTTCCTGCATTACTTCGGAGGATTTCCGATTCGATGCGATATAAGCTGATCCAAGAATTCCTAATATCAACGCTATTTCAGCCATTTTGTTAGTTTTATGTTACTGGTATTATTATATATATTATTCTAATACATATAATAATAATAATAATATTATTATTGGAGAATAGATGTAACCGTGATTATGAAAACAAGGTGGTTGTTCCGCTAAACTGACGGATATCTCCGACACCCTGAATACCACCAGCACCGCCAAATCCTTCGCCTAAACCACGTTCATTATCGCGTCGTCCTCCGACCATACCTTCTACTGAAGGATTACGATTTGCCGGATGAACTGTGAAATATGTGTCATCAGAAATACCAGGAACGGTTGTCTGTGAAACAAAACGATCTTTTTCGATAATACGTGTATTCAGATTGTTAAAGAAAGGCATAAACACATTTTCCTGAGGATCGAAGTGAAGCATTTTCCAGTTGTCTTGTTCGACATCCCGCAACATCCACGCGGGATGAGTGGCGCGCGACTGTTCAACCGACCCTCCTCCGCGAGTAGGACATCGTATCATTTCATTTGTGCGACTAGCAACCGAAGCCTGTTCATCATGATGATAATTCTCAACAGAATCGCGGTTCAAACGACGCGATAGACCGAATAATTCCGCTTCCACATCGACGGAGTTTGTCATAATGTTGCCTGCCCATAATTGCGCTCGAACATATGGATCTTCATAATAAAGCGGTTTATCGCCTGGTCCAGGGACATTCAATCGATAACGCCCTACATCAGTCGACTGTTGGATTTGTTTTTTTATACGATCCGGGTCGTCATGAAAACGCGTAAATGACATATTATGTGATTATTATATGAAAGTAAAATAAAAATGGACCTAAAAACATAAGATATAATTCATATAATCTTATCAATCATATGAAAATCACAGAAATATATGATAGGAAACCGTCTAAATCTTATACGATATGTCTGAATATGATTGTAAAAAATGAATCACATATCATCATAAAAACACTTGAAAATCTTACGAGATATGTCGAATTTGATGCCTACTATATATCAGATACAGGTTCTACTGACAATACGATGGAACTGATTCGTGAATTTTTCGAGATAAAAAACATACCCGGACATATCGAGCAGGTTGAATGGCGTGATTTCGGCTTCAATCGCACACTAGCACTACAAATGGCGTTTAATAAAACCGATTATCTCTTTATTTTCGACGCGGATGATACTATACACGGTGATTTCAAATTGCCGCGAGTTCTAACACATGACGCGTATCAACTTAAACTAGGTGAGTCGTTCGTCTATATGCGAACGTTGATCGTAAATAATCGAAAACGATGGCGTTATGTGGGCGTGCTTCATGAATACATCACGTGCGTTGATAAAGAAGATAGCTCATTTGCAATTCAAGGGAATTATTATATAGAGTCTGGGCGGGTAGGGAGTCGTAGTCAGGATCCGAATAAATATGTCAAGGATGCGGATGTATTAGAACGCGGATATCGAGAAGAACTTGCTGCCGCCGAGAAGGACGGAAGTAGTGGCGGCGATCGTGCGCTTGCCGAGAGATACGCGTTCTACTGCGGACAAAGTTGGATGGACGCCGGACCTGCTTATATCGACAAAGCAATCGAGTGGTATCTTCGTGTTCTCTCGCAAAACAACTGGAGTCAAGAGAAATATTACAGCGCATTATGCCTTGGAAACCTTTATGATAAGAAAGGCGATAAATATCGGTCGATGAAATATTATTGTGCTACGATGGAATATGATGAAGAGCGTATTGAAGGTATTGCGACGTTAATGGAAAATCTTCGCGCAGACGGAAATCATGTGATGGTAAATGCGCTCTATCACAAATATAAAAATTATAATAAATATCCACAGAATAAACTGTTCCTTTCCACCGACAAATATAATGATATGATCGAGTATAATAATTCGATATCCGCGTTTTATATTTCAGATAAACGAAGTGGATATGAATGTTGTAAAACAATACTACGACATAATATTATGCCATTTCATTACATGACGTCGACCTATACGAATCTAGTTTTTTATCGCAATTTTTTCGAAAACGATTCTTATCCTGAACTATTACGGTTATTTTTTGTAGTTGATGATTTTCTTGCGGTGATCGCATCAAAGAACGACAACTACAGCGATGACGATCTTGAAACATGGAAACGTCTTTTCATGAAAGTGAAAGATTCGATCGTGGCACCATATGAACACATGACAATAAAAGATGTAGACAGTGGCGGATGTAAAGAATATCATGTAATACGTTCGAGTGATAAATTGCCTTACCTTGGCCGAAATATACCAACAATACAAATGACACCCGAAATAAGAACAGCGATCGTAAAATGTAACCGTATCTCTCCGCGTATCATAATTACATTTACAACATGTAAACGTCTCGACTTATTTCAACAAACCATACATTCGATACTGAATATGTGGCATGATGTTCATATGATTGATTATTGGTATTGCGTCGACGATAATTCGAGTGAAACAGATCGTGCAGTCATGCGAGAAAAATATCCTTGGATCGATTATGTTATGAAGTCCCCATCCGATAAGGGGCATCGTAGTAGCATGAAAACCATTTGGAAGAAACTGAACGAATTACGGCCGAATGTTGAATATTGGATACATATGGAAGACGACTTTTTATTTCATACACCCGGTAGTTATATTGAGAAAGCCACCCAAATGATGACCGATGCGAGAAATTCCGGTTATAATGTCCGGCAAATATTATACAATCGTAATTATGGTGAGACGATCGATGATTATAAAATTCAAGGACATCGTATCTTACGGCGAATGAAACACGAACTTGCGCTTCATCAACATAAGCATCTTGGAAATCATGATACAACAACCTACCCAAATTGTCATTATTGGCCGCATTACAGTTTTCGGCCATCAATCGTTGATGTAGACGCAATCCTTACGGTTGGTGACTACGATACTCCTAACCAATTTTTCGAAATGGATTACGCCAATAAATGGACGCGCCTCGGTTATTTATCAGGATTTTATAACCAAATCACAAATCGTCATATTGGTCGTCTTACATCGGAAAGAAATGACAAGTCACAACCCAACGCATATGAACTGAACCAAGTAAGTCAATTCGTTGCCGCCACGTCTCCGATGCCTCCGCTGCCTCCGGTTGTTAATACAAATAAACCAAAACGATATATTTCTTCGATTCCTTTTGAAGACGGATTTGGTGCTCAATATCAACGATTTATTTGGACATGTATATACGCAGAAGAGTATGAAGACGCGATCTTTGTGTATCGAAGTCCTAAGAAAATCGCGCATAATTACACAGCGAATCCGGAATTTATTCATAAAATGGAAGAAACGATGAATATGAAATCCAATTATATCTGTTACGATGATATCACGCATAAACATACGATAACTACTCCAGATTTTTACGATGTTTTCAATTATGTCGAAAAAAATATGGATGTCTGTATGAAAAGTAGAAGCATGACCAGAATCAAGGAACACTACTGGCGCAATAAAAATAAAGATGCCGAGAGATTACGATTATTTCATATAACGGCAAATGAAACATCTACGAAATATACACATCATCTAGCAATACATATAAGACGTCCCAATTGTGACGATACCCGCCCTAATGGAGGTGAAGAGTATACGAATGAATATTACATAAAATCTCTTTTACATATACGCAGTAATTATTTAAAATATGACCCGAATAACCGGATTCAGTTTCACATTTATTCACAGGGACATCTTGATAATTTTACAAATATATATAAACATCCGATCATCGGGAAAGACGTTATGATGCATTTGGATGATAATACGGAAGATACATTCATCGGTATGACTGTTGCGGATATACTCGTTACATCTGCGAGTTCATATAGTTATGTTGCCGCTTTTTTATGCGCAGGCGATATCTATTATACTGAATTTTGGCATACACCATGTAGTTGGTGGAACAAATTAGAAAAATAGGGTCGAGTCATTTTCTAATATTATTATTCTAATATTATAATAACGGTGTAATCAATTTACATAATAATACATTACTAATATGATTCGTGATCATGATAATAAAGATGAAACATATGGTGATTCTGATTTTTTAGCCTATCGAGACATCGCAACAAACGAGTTTCGTAAAGACGAAAAGGAATCTAAAATCCACCTCATAAAAAAGATGCTCGAACTTCGTCATAATATGAAATACAATAAACATTTACAATCCGTATATTTGAAAGCAAAACAATTATTTGATAATATGGTGGAAGAGCACCGATCACAAATATTCTATTTAGAGGAAATATACGGTCATATCAATAATATCATTCGCGAACACCATACTAATCCACAACGTAAAACTAACTTGACGTCTGAACTTGTAAAAGATAAAAAACGTATCGGTTTGCTACTTAAAAAAATGAGAAACAGTTATGAAAAACTCACAAATGTGTATACTGTAATTGATGTTACGATTCAAAAAATAGATGAAATTATCGCTTCAATAGAGGAGGCTCAATCTGACACAGACACCGACTTTGACGCAGAAGCGGAGCTGGATAGCGAAGCGGACGACGCGGAGCTGGATAGCGAAGCAGACGAAGCAGACGAAGCGGAGCTGGATAGCGAAGCGGGCGACGCGGAGCTGGATAGCGAAGCAGACGAAGCGGAGCTGGATAGCGAAGCAGACGAAGCAGACGAAGCAGACGAAGCAG